>Ga0209639_1000104_pt1 | contig 132991 bp, 74 predicted proteins | sample EPASupsiteHSE605_FD_187268 | JGI IMG/M metagenome (GOLD analysis project Ga0209639, IMG submission 187268) | Bioremediated contaminated groundwater from EPA Superfund site, New Mexico - Sample HSE6-05 (SPAdes) (version 2) | ecosystem: Environmental > Aquatic > Deep subsurface > Groundwater >...
CATTTAGCTGCTAATAATGGTCATCTTAGTGTTGTTGAATATCTTGTTCAACAAAAAGCTGATATAAATGCGAAATCTAAAGATGTTGAGTATTTATGTTTCATCAGACTCCTCTTCATTTAGCTGCCAAAAATGGTCATCTTAGTGTTGTTGAATATCTGGATCAACAAAAAGCTGATATAAATGCAACAGATAGATATATTGAGTTTTTATATTTAATAATACTCCTCTTCATTATGCTGCTGCTAATGGTCATTTTAGTGTTGTTAGCTATCTAATTATTAATGGAGCTGACTATTCCCAAGGCTATAATAATCAGAGTTTTCTCCAAATTGCTTCTCAAAATGGTCTTCTTAGTGTTGTTGAATATTTAGTTAATCACAAAGCAGATATAAATGCAAAAGATTATCAAGTTGAGTTTTTATTTTTAATTGGACTCTTCTTCATTTAGCTGCTGAAAAAGGTCATTTTAGTGTTGTTAGCTATCTAATTATTAATGGAGCTGACTATTCCCGAGGCTATAATAATCAGAGTTTTCTTCATCTTGCTTCTCAAAATGGTCTTCTTAGTGTTGTTGAATATTTAGTTAATCACAAAGCAGATATAAATGCAAAAGATTATCAAGTTGAGTTTTTATATTTAATAATACTCCTCTTCATTTAGCTGCTGAAAAAGGTCATTTTAGTGTTGTTAGCTATCTAATTATAAATGGAGCTGACTATTCCCAAGGCTATAATAATCAGAGTTTTCTCCAAATTGCTTCTCAAAATGGTCTTCTTAGTGTTGTTGAATATTTAGTTAATCACGAAGCAGATATAAATGCAAAAGATCAATATATTTTGAGTTTTAATATTTAAAACAACTCTTCTTCATTTAGCTGCTGGAAAAGGTCATATTAATGTTGTTGAATATCTGGATCAACAAAAAGCTGACATAAATGCAAAAAATTGGCAGGTTGAGTTTTTATATTTATTGATACTCCTCTTCATTATGCTGCTAAAAATGGTCATCTTAGTGTTGTTGAATATCTATTTAATAAAATTGGTGATATTAATTCAAAAAATTATTATGATAATACTCTTCTTCATTTCGCTGCTGAAAATGGTCATCTTAGTGTTGTTGAATACCTAGTTAATCGAAAAGCTGATATAAATGCAAAAAATACAAGTGTTGAGTTTTTATATTTAATATGACTCCTCTTCATTATGCTGCTATTAATGGTCATCTTAGTGTTGTTGAATATCTAGTTAATCAAAAAGCTGATATAAATGCAAGAGATAATAGTATTGACTTTTTTAATATGATCAAACTCCTCTTCATTTTGCTGCTCAAAATGTTCATCTTAGTGTTGTTGAATATCTAGTTAATCAAAATGCTGATATAAATGCAAAAAATTCTCAATGGTACACTCCATTGGATTTTGCAAGTCCATATAAAGATGAAACTGGGGTTCGAATGAAAAAGAAATTGAGTATTGCTGAATTCCTCAAGAGTAAAGGAGGAAAATAAGTCAGGAGAGGATTAAAAACCACATTCATTAGATTTTTTTAAATAATACATTTCTTTCGGTAAAAAAGTGATCTCAAGAGGAAAAAAACTTGAAACTATTGATTTACGAGTTATCCAACAAAATTTAGACCTAAAGATAGGAAATAGCTTGAGAATGCAATAGGTGCCATCATAGTTGAAACAAATTCAAAATCAAAACATGTTGAGCTTTAAATTTATTAGGACTCCTCTTCGTTATGCTGCACAAAACTTCATCTTAGTGTTTTTCAATATCAAGTTAAACAAAATCCTGAAAGAAATGAAAAGAGTAGGTGGTAGCAACATCGAATGTTGTTGAATTCCTCAAGAGAAAACAAAGCTCAGATAAAATCGGAATAAAACTAATTTTAAACGAATTAATGAGAACAACAAGTCAGAGAGAACCAGTTCCTTCAACATCAGATATAATTCAACAGACTATTGATATGTTCGAGAAGGCTGGAAAGGAATATTCTCCTATTAAGGTTAAAAATGAAGCACAGGCAATACAAGAAATTGAGTTTTTATTACAAAAAATTGATGAGAAAAATGATTGGGATGTGCAAATTAAAGCTATAAAAAGAGCTATGGCTATTTTGAATGGCAATGCGCTAACATTCACTACTTTTTATTCTAATCTTTACAAATTGAGTGATGGACTTGTAAAAGGGGCTCTAAATTTGAGGAGTTCGTTAGTTAAAGCATCTTGCTTACTTTTAACACAGTTAGCACGGCTTTTAGCTTCCAATTTCGATATGATGGGAGATGTTATATCTCCACTATCTAGACAGACATCTCATGGGACTTTGATTATCGCAGAAAGTTGCAAGCAAACAATTTTAAATATTTCCAAGTTTTGCCAAAAGAAATCTGTGATTAATATTATTTGCGAGTTAGCAAACTCTAAATCCAACCAAAATAGGCAAATATCTTCAGAATCTTTAGTATTAATTCTCAGATTTTGGGACAAATCAGTAATCAACCAGAATGTTGAAGTGATTATGAAAACCATCCAGAGTATCCAATCAGACTCACAACAAGAAGTAAGAAACATTGCCCGAAAAGCAGCAGCCATTTTTATTCATATGTTCCCAAAAAAATCTAATGCACTCATGTCAACTATGGATCAGAAAACAAAGAAAGCAATCTTAGATACCCAAGTGAGCTTTTTGAAAGATGATGAGCCAGAGCCCAACAGAAGGAAGTCACAATCGCCAGAGAAAAAACAACTAGATGAATCATCAAGCAGGAAACCAAGAAGGTCTTCTGTTTCAAAAGTTGAAAGACAAATTGTATCATCATTGGAGAACAATGACAAACCTCAATATACATCGAATATCCCTATAAAATCCAGAATCAAAGTCCAAGAAAAGAAAATAGATAATCCAAAAATAAGTCATTCTGACAAAGATGATATTGATAAATGGTTAGGCAATGATAAAACTGAGGCAAAAAAGACATGGAAACCAAAGAACACCAAAGAGTTAAAGAGGGATAAAGTAATCGAAGTTCAAAATGGGAATACTAAGATAGCAGATATTCTCAACACTAGTGACCCTATCGCCTACAAAGAAACCAGATTGAGAAAGCCAAGTTCAAGCAAATCCACCTTTAAAACGGAAACAATCAATGATGAGAATAGTCGAATTCCAACACCTCCTGGAATCGTTTTAAAGAAGCGAAAGTCTGAGCCATCTTCAAAGCCAATGTTTCAAGAATTAGAAGAAAAGATGTATACTACGAATCCTGAACAATCAGAATCAAATACAATGAAACCACCCAGAGTTCGATATTCAACACAGAATAAGGAGCTTAAACAAATAAAACCAAATACCACAGGGAAAAGGCACTCATCTCCATTTCCTGTAAGTGAAACCGAAAATGAATGTAATCCACTACGTATTGTTCAACTTGAAGATGGAAACGAGATACCTTTTATTGATAGCATTGAGTCTCTCTTCAAATCATGCAAGAGATCTGATTTGAAAACATCTATAAGACATGCTTTTTCTGGCTTGATCTTTTGTTCAACGAAACCTGATTACACTGTTCAACAAAAATCCCTAAGATTAATTGAAAGTTTGATGAAGATGTTCTCTAAAGAGTTCGAGGAGTTTCTATCATCAATCCTTGAAGTTTTATTTATTACATTGCAAAATATTCCTGAGGAAACTCAGATTGTTGCTTCTTCAATTACATTCCAGATACAATCCCAATACGATTCTATTAGACTACTAACAATTTGCACTGAATTGGTACCATCCAATGATTTATGTAAGTTCATTTCATATTTAGTTCAAAGAAAAAACACCAAAGTTCCTCCAGATTTATCTATCAAATTGATTAGTACTATTTTGCCTATTCATACAAAAGAAAAGGATCTTATACAAAGAATTATCACTTCATTAATATCAATGAATCCTGGAATATTCTTAACAATTCTTGATTCTAATATCACCCCAGATCAAAAAGAGTTTCTCACATCAATTAAATCCTCCGCCAGTGATAGAACCATAATTTTATCGAAAATACCTACATTCTCAAACAATAATGTACCACAATGGTGCAAGAGTGTGTTAAATTTTGCCACATCCCTTACCAAAGAAGACTGGGAGCAAACAAGACCCTATTTGTATCAAGCGATATCTGAATCAATGAGTTGTGATGATCACAAAGGTTTTATATATGAGCTGATATTATCTTTAATTTCTAAACTTGGCACACATAACTATGAATATTTCTTAAGTTCAATAATTTTAGATCGAAGAAGTCTTATATATCCAAATCCTCGAAAAATTCTTGATTTTTTGGTGAAAGAATCCCCTTTTGATTTTATTATCAGGGTTTTAAAGTTCAATTATGGTAATTTTACTCCATTATTAATTCGGTTTGCTTTAGAAGAAATCACCTTAGCTATGAGAAACCATCATGAACAGTTTAGTTCAGTAAATAGTATTCAAACAATTGTGAATACTGTTGTACCTTATTTGAATCATGATACCACGATGGTAAGGATGAATGCTGTTATATTCATCGCTGAGTGCTATAAATACCATAGCGGAAGCATCAATGAAATCCTTGAAGGTCTAGACTATTCTCAGCAGAAGCTGATAGAGCACTATACAAACAAAACATAACGATTTTTTTTCTATCAAATTTGCCCGCCAAAACCATTTGCTAAATGGCAGAGGACCCAATTGCATTAAGAGCCAATGCTCAAAATGCGAGAAAAAATAAAGACTATTTGAATGCATGTGCTTTGTATTCTTCGCTTTTGGAATTAGAGGCAGATGAAGAACCAATGACATTATTAGTTTGCCGAGATCATATTCATTATGCTGAATGCCTATTGTATTCGCAATCAAATGAGATTAATGATGAGGATTTGGAGATTGCATGGGAAACTCTAGAGAAAGCTCGATATGGATATGAATCAATGGCTGACAGTGTAGATAAATTCTCTGGATTAATTGATGTTCATGATATTCAAGGAGAAATTACTTTAAAGAATATGAACTATAGCGAAGCAGAGCATCAATTTGATGAATCAGCCATTATAGGTTTGGCCCATCCTAAAGTATCGTGGAGGCTTCCTGTCAATTCCCTGTTCTGCAAATCCACAGCCCAAAAGTTTATGGGAAAGTTCCAAAATGCTACTAATACTCTAACCCAAGCTATTGATCTAATTAACAGAGCTTCATTGGCAACGTCTGATCCCCAAGAAAAAGAAACCATGAAACTATTCATTGAAGATCTCGAGAGCGCCAAGTCAGCTATTCCACAATAAATATATAACAATTTACTTAATTATCTTCACCAAATGTTGGTTTTTTGGGAATTCCATATATCTGTTTTGAGTATGCTCGAACTCTGCTCTTTCGAGATAAAACTCTTTGATCCCTAAAAGTGTTATTCTGGCGTTCATTATTCGAAGGAGGAATAAGATTAGGCGTCGAATAAACGCGAGGAGGCACTAATAACAAATCGTCATTCTTAGCAAGGTTCTGAGGCTTGCTAATAATATGAGATGGAAAATCATCGCTTTCAGAATCTTTTAAACCCGCTCCAGCACTTAAAATACTCCTTGGAGTCGAAGAAGATAGAATTACCCAGTCATAATTATAATCATAAGAAAACCCTTGTTTGATAAACAAATCCCTGAATATTTTCCTATAAAAAGGATAATCAGGTCGGTCACTGAAATCCAATCTTCTTGCTTCGTTGAGAAGAACACCAAATTCAGCTGGAATACCCTCACATAAAGCATCTATTGTTGTTGCAAATTTCTTCTGGGCAATTAGATCATTTTTTTCGCTCTTTGTTTTGGCTTTGAGCCCCTGCCATGGCAAACATCCCTTTAGCAAATAAATCAACATATAGGCTATTCCTTCAATATCATCCCTCCTTGATTGCTCAATTCCAATATGCGTGTTCAAAGATGTATACCTAGCAGTTCCGGTTAAAGATCTACCTTCTCGAAATGGAATATGGGTATGATCCTTCAAATCACGGTACTTTTTCGATAGCCCAAAGTCAATAATGTATATCTGATTTGATTTCTGCCCTAATCCAAGCATAAAATTTTCGGGCTTAATATCCCTGTGAATAAGCCCTTTTTCATGCATATATTGCACTCTATCAAGAACTTGATCAGCTATCATAAGTACAGTTTTCAAAGAAAATGACCTAGAGCACATGCAAAACATTTCCTCAATAGACTGTCCTAAAAGTTCAATAACAATACCATTATAGTCCCCCTCTGTTCCATGCCATTTAAAATCTGGGATGCCAACACCACCAACTAACATACTATAGACTTTAGCTTCCTGATATATTTGTGGGGTGACCGCTGTCGTAGGCTCAAGTTTTATAGCAACCATCTCATGCGTTGTCGTTATTTCTCCTTTAAAAACTTCACCAAAACTACCGCCGCCGATTTTTTCCGATACTCTGTATTTAGATCCAATCCTCATGAAGTTTTACTAATCGTTGATTTTGGCACTTTTTTGTCAGTTTGGTCATAATAAAGTTCTTTGAATTTTTGATTTCAACATAGAATTTTTGTATGCTTTATATATTTACATTTACTGAAAAGATTATTGATGTAAAGTTTTATTTTAATAAACTAATAATCGGCACCATGAAGTTTCAGGTATTCAACCACAGGTATATGATCATTATTGACTGAATATTGAAGAGGAGTCCAACCTTCTGCGTCCTTTGAGTTGATATCTGCTCCATTATTTATTAAATACTCAACAATACTAAGGTGGCCATTTTGTGCTGAACAATGAAGTGGAGTAAAATCACTACCACTCTTTACACTGATATCAGCTCCATGATTAAAGAGATATTCAACAACTTTATCATGACCATTTGCTGCTGAAAAATGAAGTGGTGTTTCATTATAAATATTCTTCACATTTACATCAACACCATGACTAACAAGATACTCAACAATTTCAATGTGACAATTTGCTGAAGAATAATGCAAAGGTGTATTACAATCATTATCCCGAGAATTTATTTCAGCTCCATGATTAATAAGTAAATCAATAGTACTCAAATGGCCATTAGCTGCTGAAAAATGAAGTGGTGAATACCCATTAATATTCTTAGCATTGACATCAGATCCATTTCTTGCCAGAAAATCAACTACATTCAATTGGCCATGTTGTACGGATAGGTGAAGAGGAATATGATCATTTTTGTCTTTTGTATTTACATCAGCTCCGTGGTTTAAAAGGCATTCAACGATATCAAGATGGCCATTTTGTGCTGAAAAATGAAGAGGAGTCATGTTTGTAATATTTTTTGAATCTACAACAGATCCATGCTCAATTAAATACTCAACAACAATAATGTGCCCATTTTGAGCAGATAGATGAAGAGGTATATGATCATTTTTGTCTTTTGCATTTACATCAGCTCCATGGTTTAAAAGGTATTCAACGATATCAAGATGGCCATTTTGGGCTGAGTAATGAAGAGGAGTAAAATCATCTTGATCTTTTGAGAAAATATCAGCCCCATATTTTCCAAGACATTCAACAATATTTAGGCAACCATTTGCTGCTGAAAAATGAAGCGGAGTTATACCATTTGTTGTTTTCGCATTGAGGTTTGCTCCATGGTCGATCAATAGTTGAACAACATTAATAAACCCATTTTGAACTGATAAATGAAGAGGGGTGTAATTATTTCGATTCTTTGAATTGATCAATGCTCCTTGGCTAATCAGATATTCAACAACATCAAAATGTCCTTTCATGGCTGCACAATGAAGAGGCGTAAATTCATCTATATCATTTGAATTGACTTCAGCTCCATGACTAACTAAATTCTGGGTAATTTTTAGATGGCCATTTATTGCTGAGCAATGAAGAGGAGTAACAAGTTTTAATGTCTTTGCATCTATAATAGCTCCATGATTAATGAGACACTCAATAATACTAATATTCCCATTTTGGGAGGAATAGTGAAGAGAAGTCCATCCATCTTTATCCTTTTCATTGATATCTGATCCATGATTGATTAGATATTCCACAACACCAAGATGATCATTTTGTGCAGATAAATGTAGAGGAGTCTCGTCATTATCATTTTTTACATTGACATCTGCCCCATGTATTAAAAGGCATTCAACAACACCAAGATGGCCATTTTGTGCAGATATGTGAAGAGGTGTCTCATTAATTTCATTCTTAGCGCTGATATCTGCACCATGACTAATAAGATATTCAACAACATTAACATGACCATTGGAAGCTGAACAATGAAGAGGAGATATATATTTTGAAGTTTTTTCATTGATATCACCTCCATGATTAATCAGATATTCAAGTACATTTACATAACCATTTTGTGCTGAAAAATGAAGAGGAGTATAATCATCTTTGTCTTTTTCATTTATATTTGCTCCGTGATTAACAAGATATTCAACAACATGAACATGACCATTGGAGGCTGAACAATGAAGAGGAGTAACATTTGTTGAAGTTTTTTCATTGATATCACTTCCATGATTAATAAAAAATTCAACAATATTTAGATAACCATTCCTCGAAGCAAAATGAAGAGGAGTCCAGCCATCCTGATCCTTTTTTTTAATATCTGCTCCGTGATTGTACATATATTCAACGGTACTAATATGACCATTTGCAGCTGAAACATGAATAGCTGTTGATTTATCAGATGTAATTGCTTCAATATCAGCCCCGTGATTAATTAGACACTCAACAACACTTATATGGCCATTATGTGCGGATAAAAGCAGAGGTGTCCAACCATCATTATTCTTTGCATTGATATCCGCGCCATGATTAATGAGATATTCTAAAATACAAAGATGGCCATTCACTGCTGAGCAATGTAGAGGGGTAAAATTATATTTATCCCTCGAATTGACATCAAAGCCATGATTAATAAGATACTCAACAACATCTTGATGACCATTTTCTGCGGAAAAATGAAGGGCTGTTGATTTATTTGTTTCATCTTTTTCTAAATCAGCTCCATGATTAAAAAGAAAATCAACAACATTAATATGGCCATTTTGTGCAGAATAATGAAGTGAAGTGTAATCCTCTTGATCCTTTTCATTGATATTTGCTCCATGATTAATAAGATATTCAACAATATTAACATGACCATTTGCGGCTGAACAATGAATAGGAGTAACTTGTTTTATAGTCTTGGGATTGATATCATTTCCATTATTAATTAGATATTCAACAACCGAAATATGACCATTTTGGGCGGAATAATGAAGAGGAGTGTATCCTTCTCGGTCTTTCGCATTGATATCCGCTCTATGATTAACGAGATATTCTACAACTTTTAAATGGCCATTAACAGCTGAATAATGAAGTGGAGTCCGATTATCTTTATCTTTTGAATCAATAAATGCATTACTATTGATTAAAAATTCAACAACATCAAGATGGTTATATTGTGCTGAAAAATGAAGAGGAGTACAATAATCTTCATGTTTCGCATCTATAGTTGCTCCATGATTTACCAGATATTCAACAACACTCAGGTGGCCCTGCTTTGCAGATAAATGAAGAGGAGACCATAAAAACAATAATTTTGGATGTTATTTGACATTAAATCTATGTGGGCTCCTTTATTAACTAGGTATTCAACTATTTTTATATGACCTTTCTCTGCTGAATAATGTAAAGGAGTATAAAGATTTGTATCCTTGGCATCAACAATTGCTCCATTGTTAACTAGATAATTAACAATGCCAAGATGATTATTCTGGGCGGAGTAGTGAAGTGGTGTACATTCATCTCTATCCATGGTATTAATCTCAACTCCATTTTCAAGCAAAAATGCTATCAGAGACATTCGATAATACTCAGAAGCTTTGCATAATAAAGCTGGAAAATAATTAGGCTTTTCATTACATATATGGAAAATATCGAAAGAACCACAACATACTGATAAAGATCGAGCATTATCATCTATCTTGTAGCCCTTCATGATCAAATGCTTAAAACACTTGATTGATCCAAAATAAACGGCAAATGATAATATATCAAGTGACTCTGGTTTTCTGGCCCATTCAAAAGGGCTCCATTTCACATTTATTTCATTTTTATTGTCTAAATCATTAAAAACACCGAGATCATCATATTTTAGACAATATTCCAAACTTGATGGAAGAAAACCAAATTGGATTAAGAGATCAACTTTTTCATCTTGTTCTAATAAATCTTCATCAAAATCATTAGGCTTATCCATTTTATAAATTATGTTGCCAAAATCTTTAATGAATTTTCGAAAATAGACATGCAAAATATAAGATTTCTCTATAGTTAAATATGGTTCAATTTCTTCAAAGAGCAAAACTCCCCTCTGAAATAATCGATATATCAATACAGGACATTTATTCATTTTCTTTAATACTTTGTTTTTGAAATTTTGATTCTCACAAAAACTAAGGCACAACCTAACAGCTTGATCAAGTTTATCGGGACGAAGATGAGGCAATGTAATTAACCGATCAACCCAAAAATCAACATCAACTATTTCGTTAATAGCCTCTACTTCATCTCCATAAAGAAATGACTCCAAATCTATCAATGCTTCCATATTAATGAAAAGTGACATTACCTGTAAGCAGGTTGATGACTGTGAAAACCCACAATGAGTGTTAGATGATCATATTAGAAAACTTGGTTCTTAGTGGCATATCATTACCTAAACTGCGTCTATTTACCTTTATTATACAATATACCAAAATATTTTTTTTAACTAAAAAAATTGAATAAACTAATGTCCTACATACTTAAGTCAGCTGTATTTGCAATCACTATTGAATAACTGTTACACAAATATTGATTATGTGTCTTTCGAAAACACCCGGTTCAGTAATTAAAAAAACATATCTTAGATAATTACATGGGCAGGCTGAAAAGCATGTTATTGCGAGGCAAAATCAAGACTCATTTATAAATCAGTTTTCATCTTTCAATTATGATACTCTAAATATGTTGATTGTGATAATGTTAAAAAGATTGGAAAACTGATTTAGAATTTCCAAAAAATGGGGGAAAAATTATGATAAACATCGAAAAATATGCAAATTCAAAATATATTTGGGAAAAATTGTAAATTATATTGAATATTTGAAGATATCAAAATAAAGATCACTTTGTTAGGGCTTTTGGATCCTTCAAACTCTGATTACTGATAATATCTTGAAACTGCGCACGCATTTGATTGTGCATCCTAATAAAAAATGAGCTTTGAGATGAGAAATCCTTTCTAGCTTTCATTAAAATGAAATGAAAATATATTTACCGAAGCTCGAATGAGCCTGTATACTCTATTGCGATTACAATAAGCTTGTATGCTTTTTCAAATGATGTGAATGTCGGTACATGAAGCTGGTGGAAACAGGTTGAAGCTGTTGGAAGAACATCTGTACCATTTCCATTATCAATTTTAAGATAGCTACTATCTGTAACAGGTGGAAGTCTCAATCTACCAGAGCTAAATTTCAATAATAGGGATCGTTGATGTGATGTCAGAGCTTCTATTACTCTCAAAAGTATATCTTGTTGATCAGCATTGATACCCTCAAACGATGTGGTTTTCTTCATTGCTTCAAATGATATCTCGTTTTCTCCACATACTGCATATTCCAATGTGTATGAATCAACTTTGGAACTCGGTGCAAAATCTAGATTTTCCCAAAATCCATCCTTTAAAGCTGTAAGTGAGTCTTTCAATTCATTTATTCTAAACTCATTAGCCAGAGATATGAATTGCAAACAATTTTGTTTCGTAACTAATTCGGTTTTACCATTGGGGGTTAATGGTGTTAAAACACCTAATGAATTAAGAATCACAAATTTTTGGTTAAATCTTTCAGCAAACTGGGCTTCAGTCATATTTGAACCATATGCCTCTTGTAAAGACTCAATTAGGTGCTTGTAATTATTATCTATTTCAAAAATAGACTCAATACTAATGAAGCCGCTTACTAAGAATTTCCATACAAGAGGAGGGAAGTTAATTGGCTGAACAAGTTCTGTTCTCGCGCATATTGCCATACAAGCCCCGGCTACTCGATATCGTTGCTTTGAGTTCTCTATGGATGGATTTGGAAGAGGTATAACGTATTCTTTATAGTGGTCTATTCCATTTCTATGATTTGGAACATAAATAACCAAACCGCAATTTATGGAAGTAAAATCTAGAATCAAATCAGAAACCAATTCTCTTGCAGGACCTCCAGCGTCAATACCCATTTCATTTGTGAAATTAACTTCCCATGGTTTGGCGCTGTTACAACGAAAGTCTTGTGGATTTTTATATGCTTTTACCATTTGTGCAATCATAGTATTATTATAATCATGAGAGATTCCATCTCTGACTTCAATAGATTTCTTTCGATCAATATTAATCTCAGGTCTTGTAGATGTACTTTTTGAGACAATCTCTGCTCGAAAACTCTCAATTTTGAGTTTTGCACTAATAGAAGGTAAAAGTTTGGATATTACAGGATCCTCGGATAGGTCTGATGGGATATGGAAATAGAACCAATTTAACATTTCTAGCATGTGTGCTCGAAGACATAATACATTAATTGGAGCTTTGTTAGTTAAAGAAAGAAGTGTATGTGCTTGAATCCGGATAGAAATGTTTGATTCTTTAAATCTACTTGATGAGATGGTTTGCAATATCTGCTGATCAAAATCAATGTTCCAATCATTTATCAGATAGGAAATATCCCTAACAAAACTCTCAGAATATTGCAAAACATATTGATCCTCGGGAATTCTATCAAGCGAGCAAACAACAAATACAAGTCCATCTAACTTACAATCATCATTTATGAGCTTCAAGAATAATTCTTTCCTTTGTTCATTCTTATACTCATTACCTGGTTTATACACTTGTGCGTCAAGGTATTGGTTATTCCCTGAGAGCATAAACTGAACACTATTGTTGTTACAAATGACAGAAATTGTTCCCGGGTTATAATCAACAAAAACAATTCGGATTTCTTTTTCAGAAATAATGCTGATTTCAATTTTTGGATATTCAATTACATACCTAGCCCAAAACAATAACAACTGGTGGAATGGATAGCTATAATGGTTATTGTTGTTAAGGAAAACCCTTTTTAGAAACTGGAAAAGTGCCTTATAGTCACATTTTTCGTCAAAATTAGGCCCAATTTGATTACTAGGTAGTGCAAAAACGGGTTCTCCAAGATTCAAAATTTCTAATCTATCTGCCTCAGACATGAAATAAGGGAAGAAATGCTTTAAAAATATATATTGCTTTTCGTCCCAAATAACTTGTATATCATCTAAAAATCCTTGAATATGCTTGTTCTGATTTCTGGGGATGTAGTATGAAGCGAAGTTGATTCGGTGAAGAAGCCCATCGGTTAAATCAGATCCCATTAAAGGCAGTTTTTCAATTAAAAATTTTAGAATATCTTTTGAAAAACTGTTAAAGAAAGGAAATCCAGCAATAATTGAATCCATTACACATGCATATATTCTTTGCTTAATTTGCCTGTATAATGAAAACTCCATTTTCTTTAATCCCGAAGAAAGAAGTAGAACAAAATACTTGAAAGATACAATCAAATCGTAGAAAGTGCCACATAAAGTCACATTAGATTCTTTGTATAATGGGATCATAAACACAAATATATTTGGTTCGGAATTCTCTAAGAAACTTAATGACAAGCTTTGGCCTTCAATTAGATGTAATCCGCTCGAAAATGTCAAAGTAGAGCCGTTGGGAGTGTTGATGATGTAATTAAAATTCTGATCGTTCAATGTCGAATTGCAAAACACAATCCAATTCTCTGCTTTGGAATCGGTAATCTGGTAAGGTGTACTCAACAAATTTGTTGATGAAATAACCCTTGCATATGGATGACATTCATTAACAGTATAAGAGTGAGAGTGAGAAAACATTCTAACTAAACTCCTAAACCATAAGTCGATATAGCTAGCGAAATTGTTCTCAGAAGAAATAAAATCATATATGGCCTTCGAGGCAATTCTTTCTTGGTATTGTGAGTGCTTGGAAACATTGGAATTGGTATCAAAAATATTACAGTTAAAATCAATTGGTGATAGACCTTTTTCAATACAGCTTGAAGAAAACACTTCTACATAACATATAAGATAGAGCATTCGTCTCAAAATGGACTCATTGTTAAAATGATACTCTTTGATTAATGCCTCAACCCCGTTAGGATGTTGTGATATAGTGTTAAGAACAACTTTAGAAATAAGAGTATTTCTGAGAACGGACGATAATCCTGAGACAAAAATGCATAAGAAATCAGTTGGCAAAATAGAATAATAGTTGGGATGAAAAACAGGTAAATACATGCAAGGTTGAAAACTAGACTCTTGAGATTTGATTATTTTCCCGTTATATGGATTAACCGATACTGAACAATTCAGATTGTACTTTCTTTTAATACAATCATGTTTGTTGGAATTTAAATAGTGTGTAAGCTCGTTTGAAACGATTGGAAAACATTCTGTAGTAGAGTGGTTGAGAATATTATATATTGGATGAGACCCAATAGTCTTAGGTGGTTTTGTAGTAAGGGCGCTATAAAACGTTTCAAGCAATTTTGAAGGATACTTAACAAAAGGATCCGTTATGGGTGGCGACTGAAATGATTTGCAAGGAACAACTTCGATATATCTATGACCATTCCATATGTTATTCTCTGGTATCTCATGTTCTTTTTTATTAACTACTCTAATATCTTTAGATTTCTTTTGGTGGTGCTTATTAGAATTACGAAATACTAAGCTTCGTGTTTGATTATCAGGCGAATTCATTGAAGATTTTATGGAATATGAGATACTACTTCCTGAGTATACCACTAAAAAGAAAAATACATCGGAAGAATCAAACTCTGTTGTTGCTAAAACGGTTGACCCATCATTAGACTTTATAGAACAGCGCTTATTAAGTCCATCAAAACATGCTATTATTGTTTTGCTCATTTCTTTCGAAGTCAGTGATCTATTAATCTTGCCTGTCAATTTGGCACTCCCATTTCTTTGGGAATAACATATATTTTGGTAAAGTGGTTCATAAACTGAAGGGTTGATTAGACCAAAATCAAAAGACTGGGATCCTTTATAACTTATCGTTAACTCGTAAAAATATGGACTAGAGCAGGGAGTACTAAGAAAAGAATGAACCCCTGATTTGGAGTAAACAGAATTCTTATCAAACTTAACATCCAATGATTCACTCAATGGTGATAAAGAAATATGTCTAAGTTCGATAGAAGTGTTTTCGTATTGAAATGCCCCAACTGAGGTTGTTGAAACGAGAGATTTAATAATAGGTAGGAAGTCTTCTGTATGATCTTCAACAGTAACATCAGAAAAGGATGAAACATTGATATTAGACAAAAGAGCCTTTTGGAAGTCTTCATTTTCTGAATATTCTTTCATGCTTGAGAAAATATAATATGAAAGCATAAATTCAAAAGGTTTCTTATATTTTTGATATAAAAATCTTTGGAAAATTGGCAAAAGTTTGGAAAACTCAGAATACATAGAAACAGAAAAACTACAAGAATTGGTCTTTTGGAAAGAATCCGATATTGGTTGATCTTTCTGAACAGATACGGAAGAAAGTGGTAATTGCCAAATTTGATATTGATTAATGTCATAATCAATTCTTGATACATAATACAATGATGATGATGAAAGTTCTTTGATAATTGACATCCATCCATTAAGATTAATAACATTTGACAAAATACAGAAAACACCAAATGGAAGGATTGGGTCATTAAATAACTCATATAAACCAGTAACTTTCACATTTTGATCATTATACTTGGTTAGAATAATACCAAAAACGTTCTTCACCAATTCATGTGAAGAATTATCTTTGTCTTTAAGAATTTCTCGAATAAAAGAAATTAAAAATGAACAGCATGATAAGATTATCTCTGGTGTTCTACAACTGGTATTGCTAAACAACTTTTTCTCATATAAAAGAGGCAGGTGTTGTTGGATTGAAGGCTTTCCTCCTGAACATATCGTTGAAATTTGTTTGAGGGTCCAATATATCAATGCGATTCTATCATCAACAACATGAAGAATGTCGGTAAGCATAGGAAACATATAGGAAAAGTCGGATATATCAGCAGCTTCGATGGATCGGATAAGATGGTTGCTTTCGATTGTGATGAGCATTCCAGGTCTGTAAAGAATCCTAATGAGCCGTGGAGTGGTTTTCCCAATCATATTGACCAAATAATTGAATGAATCTAAATAATATTTTTTGTAATCAGCATTTGATGTTTTCTTATTAATAAAATATAAAACAGACATAAAATATGTTGCAAAAGACTCTTCCATACTGTTAATGGAACAACTCCTCTTTGTAAACAAAATATTCATAATTCTATTGATGGGATTAATAATTGAAAGAGGATCTATATGACTAATTGTAAAAAACATTCTAGAAATAAATGTCAAATTTGAATTAGAAAATATTGCTTTCTGGTGGTTATTCTCAAAAAAAGACACTGCTAGCTCGATTATATATTTAATTGTAGCAACTTCCTTTTGATCAAGAATATTCTCGAGAACCGATTCTTTAATTGATAAAACGTAAGAATCAAGTGATTCGACATTGGAAAACTTCTCCATTAAATAATTAAGCATGTATACTCCTGTTTTGCCAGATAATCTGGAAAAAATTTCATAAAGGAATTGTAAGGATACGGTTATTCCTTTTTGGGCCTCCTTTGTTTGATTAATAATCTCAAAATATGCTTCAAGAGAAATTTCATCATTAAGGAACTTGGAAATCTTCTTAATCATTATGGGGAATTCTGCTTCCCAGTTAGAAGAATGATAACGAAGGCAAGGTTCGATATGAGCCAAAAACAAACATTTCTTTTTCATAATTTCACAAAACAGAGAATAATTCTCAGAAAGTTTTGCTGAAGGACTGGATTCCTTATCAGAAAAATTCTTTTGATATAAATGAGTTCTTTGGTAGATAAACCGAATATTTCTCCGAATCATCTGTATTTCTTGAATGCATTGCTTAATAAAATGTGATACAGCAGGTTTATCTGTTTTAGATGTTTGTAAAAACATGCTGATTTCATAAAGCTCGTTTGATAGACCTAGTTGTTTCGAAAAGGCAGCTAAAATAAGCCTTTCAAGATGTGTATCATTAGTGTTACTTTGTTGTCTTCCTGGGTTGGGAATACAACTATTTAAAAATACATAAAGAGTATCAATAGATTGGTGGGGTTTGAATGCAAGTAAAGACTGAAAGAAGTCTTGAGCAAGCCTGGTGTTAGAGTTCTTATTATGAAGATTAAATGAGAGCCCTTTAATCAGGCTATGATGTTGGATCTTTTGTGGAGATGTATTCAATATTGTTTGATATATCTGGCCAATACTTTCTAATGTGACATCAGATGCAAAGGTATTGTGCAGAAGCCAATGAAAACTTGAAGATCTCTCAAGTTCTGATGAGTGATTCATAAGTCCATATACATAATCAAAATAGCAAGAATAGAATGCCATGATTATGATATTATTATTTACGCTTAAAATAATGTTTTCATAATTCTTTTGAAAGTCTGTGAGTCCAATAAAAATGTCATGAAGAATCAAAACAATTGGCATAAGCAGTAAATAAGATGAGCTGAAAGGATGAATCATCATTATCCATTTCTCGAATATGATGGAAGATGGAATTATGACACTTTCATTAATAACATTGGAATTTATTGAACTCAATTGTTTAACGAAATGTGAGCATATGGTTTTGGATAGCTTGATAAAAATATCATATACTGTTTGTTCTTGACAATTCAATTTATTGGTGACTTTTAATGATAATAACTTTACTTTGCTCATAACTTCAATAAAATATGAATCAAATAAAGTTTTGATAATAGAATTCTGCTCCATAGAATAGTTGGCAATGATGCTATCAAAAATATCCGTGAATGAATCGCAACTAAAACAGGATATGAAAAGATGAGAATCGATGATAGCGGGAAGACATGTTATAATAATATTTTTATCATTATTCTTGAGAAAAATAGAGATAACCATAATCAGATCTTCAGGATTATTTGAGAAAAGAATATCAAGAGAATTGATAAGAAGAGAAAAAACTATAGGCCTGATTGTGAGGAATTCCTGATTGGTAATAATCTTGAGGCAAATGTTTATGATGGATTTCGACTGATAAATTGATTTTGAAACCATAGAGTCTGGATATGGATATCTGGTATCATAATTTGTCAAATTGATATCCAATAACTTAATAAAAGCAGATAATGCTCTTAATATTTCATATTTTTTCCAAAAAGAAATCGGTTCATTATACACAATAAATGCTTCACATAAATACTCAATGGTGTTAATAATGATATCAAGAGTGGAACTATTTGATGGAGCAATAAACAATGAGTGATGAATATTATAAAAGGCATTATTTCTTGAAGAGTAAAACGAGAACCCATGATAGTGCGTTGTAATATAATCTAGAAACTCAAGAATATTCTCAGCAACAAGCATGTGTGTGCTGTTATCTGGATTATATTTTGGTTTCCCAATCATGCTATGATTTATACCCAAAACCCAAGGTGATGTTCCATAGAAACTGGGAATCCGATACAAAACACCATTGTTGGAATTAGAAATAGCCCAAAAACACTTATTCCATGGATCATATATCATTGATGATATCATACATTCAAATACCACCCTTGAATCCAATAAATGTTCTGATGTCATTAAACTAAAATGACGTGCAAAATATTGATGCTTACCTTGATTCTCAGATAAGTACTTTAAGAAAGTAATTATTATCCCGTTAGTAATAACAATCATACCCTTGGTAAATTCTTGAGGAAACAAAGAATCACTAAATGGTGCTTCTAAAGCAGCAATTCCTTTCTGAAACCGAATTTGCCTTTTAAGATATAGCTTTGGCCTTTCAATCAAAAATACAGACATAAGGTTAGGTGCATTGAAAGAATATAAATTCTTCCCATCTGAAGCAAATGGCGCTGTGCACTGAGGTAAAAACTCAAACTCGCCGTAAATACAATAGCGAATATCTTGTTGAACTTTTGCATTGATTTCAGTGGCCCATAATGTATGGGTTGGCTCAGCAGTTGAATAAAACAATAAAGTACCATTACCATAACCAAGACAAATGTCATTTCCTGATACCTGATTCATGTGCTGAATCTCGGTCTTAAGAAATCTGTCCTTAAAACAATATGGTTTTCGAGAAATATCAATTGATGTGAGAGTTTTTCCATTTCCAAGTATATATAATTTATCACCATCGGTTGCCATAAATGAAGACTGGACTGAACCTGTGGGGATAAAATCATACATTGTTGCTGATGTAATGATATCTTCTGGGAAAGAAGAAAAAGCAGCATTGGTCAAGAGGCGATCATTGTAAATTTTTTCAAGAGATTGAAAAGAAAAGGGATTATTCTTTGAAAACTTTTTCGATTCCAATTTGATTAATCTAAGAAAAGAGTCGAGAATTGAAGATAATTGATATGTAACAAATCCCCATTCCAAACTTGTGTATATAATATCTTCATACTCATTTTCGAGCATCATCATACTTAATTGTTCAGATATAACTGAATATGAATTGTGAAACTGCAAAGAACCATTAAACTTCTTGGAGAAGTCGGAAACTCGGCAAACAAGCTCAGTTTCGGATAATTCAGAATTTAAAATTTCTTCAATCAAGAAACCAGGATCACTCACCTTCCTATGAGCAGAGATCGCACTTTGAAGAAGTCCTACACGAAAATCTTCTCTTTTGTTAGTTTCTGCTTCATAGCTCGAGTAAACAAGATTGGATCTTTCTTTGAGATATGTAAAAAGCTCCATTAATATCTGTTCTTCTTGTGGCTTCATCTCTTTACGGCCATTAAGCAATGGTAAAACCACTTTCTTCAAAACCGAGTCTTCATCAGTAGCAACAGTCAAATTTGAATAATCCTTTATCATTGCCAATATCATATCAGAATTGGGTATTCTTAGTTGCTCTGTGATGTTTTCTTTTGATTCAAACAGGGAAGAAACAAACGGCTGCAATCTTGCTAAATCAATTATGTCTGTGGGGAATACTTTTTGATATGCTTCTCCAATTGCATCAACAAGTCTATCTTGAGAAATAGTTGACTTTGATACATCTTGTCCCATTTTAAGATTTATGATCTACAAAAAGTGCTCACTTTATTCATCAACCTGCAAAAACTACATCTTATTTATGTTTATTCTTGTCTTTCTCTTGTATATACTGTGTGCATGAAGAAAGGATTATCTGTGAGATCTGCTCCTTCAAACAAAAACTTCCTTTTCTCTTTGATAAAGAAGAAATATAGTGTTAGGGCAGCATACATTGAGTCTCTACCTTGAGATACCATATATCTTTCAGACACTGTTGATTTATATTTTGTCATTACATAAAACTTGCTCCAATCATCACTACATAACAGTACATCATCCTCTCCTTCAAAAAATGGCTCTGTACCAATAAATATGTATTTTTGCCTAAAAATATTTCTCAGTCCCTTTGAGGATTTCATTCCAGTCATTGCAAACGAAATCCATCCGCTTAATACACTAAGAATAATTCGATTATCAGATGGTAAATCGGAGCTCCATTCTTTATCAAGCCATTTATCACCTCTATCACCATAATGCCCGGCTAAATAAGACGATGATGCCAATATTCTGATTCTGTGAATAACATAAGATCTGCAATGTTCATAAGATGGTATGGAAATCATTGATTCCACAATTGGATCATCAAGGTTAAGTTTAGGAATAAGTTTTGCTAGCAAATTCTGTTGAATAAAAGCTTTCATATTCACAAGATACTTATTAAATACGGCTGAGGTCAAACCAACCTTTCTTAATGATTCACTCGCAAGCTGATCAATATTTGAGTCAGATGCTCCTCCAAATTGAGAAACATGCATTGATGAATTAGGACGATCTGAAAGAATAAATGGTCTGTAAAGATTCAAAGTAGGTTGCATAGAACCAGAAAACACAGATGTATGAGTGGATGATGGTTGTTTAGCAAAAATGCTGGATGGTGATTGTATGGGTTGAGACGTTGATGATTGCCCATCATCTTTGCGAATAGTAAACGATAAGGGTAATCTAGGAGCTTTTTGTCGGTAATAATAAGAAATAAAACCAATTATGGATAAGCTAACAGAAAAAACAGATGTTGCTAACGAAAACTGGGGGAAAACATTGATCGAATATAAAAATACGAATAATATAGATGACAATAGAAAAATGATACTCAATAAAAATTTAGTCTGCTCAGAATCATGAGCAGATTTCAGATTTTTGAAAAATACTGAATTCTGAAACGGAAGAAATGGAAATTTTCTTCTTGGAATAGTTTTCGGAATTGGAACTTGGCGATCTATGTCTAAATCAAATTTCTTGGCAGGCGTTTCAACAGTTTTCGATTCAAAAGGAGATGGATATTTAGGAGCCCGCAAAATTCGATCAATACCTGGGGTATCAAACCGAGTGTATGTAGAGTCACGTATCCCTTCAGCCCTCTTAAATGGTGCTGTAAGCTGGACTCTAATTCGGTCTTCCATGATAAATCGACTAAACCTCAGGTCAAAATTCAATATAAAAACGATTATTATTAATGAGTATTTACGGAAGTGATATCCAGCCGGCCCAAATCGGCAGTTCGACGTACGCCTTCCCGGCCGATCCCACTGGGTATTTTTATTACACACTTGGGATGCAGAAATTGGAAAAATCAATAACTCTGTTCTTCGAAAATGCTGAATCTGACGCTGAGCGCCTATTAATGAACGCAAACAATCATCAAGACAATAACGACATGCATTTCGGAGACAACCCAAATGCCCTAGATGTCCAATTCCCGGGTTTTGTAAACAGGTAATAATAAACGACCTAAAAAATTGTGAAGAAATAGCGGTTTAACTGGCCACTCTAGATGCTTCCAGTTAATCCTCAATCAATCAGGTTAGATGGTCAACGCCAGCAAGGTGACAATGTTCGCGTTCAAAATATTCGTGCGGCTATGGCTGTTGCCAATGTTGTTCGCTCATCGCTTGGTCCAATTGGACTTGATAAAATGTTAGTTGATGATATCGGTGAAGTTACTATTACTAACGATGGTGCTACAATTCTTTCTCAGCTTGATGTTCAGCATCCAGCTGGAAAAGTTCTGATTCAACTTTCCCAACTCCAAGACCGCGAAGTTGGAGATGGCACCACCACTGTCGTTCTTCTCGCTGCCGAACTTTTGAGGCTTGGGCAGGACCTTATTGAGAAAAAGGTTCATGCAAATACCGTTATTTCTGGATTCCGCCAAGCAGCTAAGCGCGCAATTGCATTCATGAAGCAAAGTTGTGCTATTTCCAACGATTCTCTTGATAGAGATGTTCTTATCAAGATCGCTAAGACATCCATGAATTCCAAGATTCTTAACGCTTACAGTGATTTCTTTGCAAATATGGTTGTAGATGCTTGCTTGACTGTTAAGTCAGAATCTGGAAAGTGCCCAACAAACAAGATTAATATTGTTAAGTCTCTTGGAAGATCACTTCCTGAGTCATCAAGCATTCTTAACGGAGTTGCTATTAATGCTCGTCGTGCATCAGAGCAACTTCCTCGCCATGTTGAGAATGTTAAAGTTGCTGTTCTTGATTTCGGACTCCAAAGGACACGCCTTCCAATGGGAATTCAATTCAGACTTAAGGATGCTACTAAGCTTCAAGCTATCCAAGAAGAAGAAATGGCTCAATGCCGCAAAAAGGTTGAATCCATCATTAATGCTGGTGCTAATGTTATTATCACATCAAAAACAATTGATGAAGCTTCCCTCAAGCCCCTTGTTAAGCTTGGTGCTATTGGAATTCGCCATGTTTCTGATGGTGAACTTGCTCATGTTGCTAAAGCTACAGGTGCTACCATTGTCAGACAACTTATTGATGAGGATGGTGGTGAGAAATTTGACCCAGCATGGCTCGGTTCTGCCAAACTTTGTGAGCAAGTCCCAATTGGTGATAATGAAATGATTGTTTTCAGAGATTGCGCTATGGAAAACACTGCTTCTCTTATATTAAGAGGTCCAAACACTTTCACTCTTGAAGAAGCCAATCGTACCCTTCGTGATGCCCTCAGTGCTGTTAAGCGTGTCATTGAATCCAAGCATGTTGTTAGTGGTGGTGGTGCTGTTGAAGCTGCACTTTCAGTCTTTTTGAACAGTGAAGCCAAGAAATTTGATGGCAAGGAGCAGGTTGCAATGCTTAAATTTGCTGAAGCTTTGTTAGTCATTCCTAAGATTCTCGCCAACAATGCAGCTCTTGATTCCACAGACTTGGTTGCTAAACTTCGCGCAGCTCACTATGAAGCTCAACAAAAGGGAGAGAAGTGCTTTGCTGCTCTTGATTTGGTCAATGGAAAAATTAGGGATGGTATGAATGATGGTGTTATTGAACCAGGTATGTCAAAAGTTAAATCAATTCAATTTGCTACTGAAGCTGCTATTACAATCCTTCGTATTGATGATCTTATTAAGCTTAATCCAGAAGAGAAGAGACAGAGCGAAGAAAGCGAGTAAAAATAAATAAGGTAATTTTTTCCCATTTTAATGAAGATTATCAAGTCTGTTTTAAAGGCATATTTAGCAATTTTAAAAAGTATTGTGATGTTTCCTTCTTCAATATTTTGGATTCTTTCTACATTTCCAATTTTTGGGTTCATATTGTCAACAGGAATTTCTTATTCGTACAAGGGATGTGTCAAAAAGACTCTTCCATCTACTTCTCTCTTGCTAAGTGATACTCGTTATTCTTTTTATCTCATGATAATTCATTTAGTCATTGTTGCTGCATTTATTCGATTTCATTTTATGGTAGAAAAGTATTTCTCAAGAACTCTAAGATTTGCTGCTCCATTAGCCAAGGAAATTACTAATAAGTATCTCAATAGTCTTCACTACATTGCTGTTGTTGTTTCATTGTCGCATTTGGGTTTTACACTTGTTAAATACCGGACTCATTCTCATTTGCACTATTTGTTTGTGGTCGCTTACTACATTTCCTCAATAGCCTATAATTATTGTTTTGCTAAAATTGAGGGAATCAAAAATGGTCAAATTCATCCCCAAGGATACCTTGTGGATTTAATATCTACACTATTAACAGTTGCATTTATTCCTTTGATTCTTTTCTTCTTGAATACTACTTTTTCCAATAAAGTCTTGATTGTTTGCTCGATTTGCCAAAACATAATCTCTTTATGCTTTGATATCAAGTATATATATCATGCTGTTTCAATTCTAGGTAATAGATTCGTCAACTTATAATAAATGTAGATTAATTATTTGTCTTTGAGCATCATTTCTGTCCTCTCTTTTTGAGATTGGTGCATTGAACATGATTTGATAACATGTTCAAATCTCTTGGGTTCCAAGTATTTACTATGTATATAATCTAAAATGCAACCTGCATCATCCTCATTTTGAGTTGAAAACAGCACAACAGAGGATGCACACTCATTATCTTCCATATGTTCGATGCAATGAATTAAAATTTGTTGAGGAATTCTTTGATTATCATATAAAAAAAGTGATGATGCTATTAATGTTAATTGTGTAAGAATTGGATTATCGCTTGATAAACTTGATACCAAAAATGGCATTGGAATCCGTTTGTGTTGTTTCATTGATACTAAGCACCGTAAGGCAGATAATTTGAGCAAGGTGCTCGATGACTTAAGGCTTTGAACACATTTATCATTGACAGCTTGCTGAAGCTGGGGACAAGTACCCTTACATGATATGACTTCAAAAATTAAAGCAATATCTGATGGATTTGATGCATAAAGTGAACATAAATCGTGTTGTCCATTTCTACACGCAGCAACAACAATATTGGTATCAACCTCAATAGAACCTGTTGGTAGTTCTTCAATAAATTTAGTCATAATATCTGGTGGAACCAGACCTTTTGGTATTTTTCTGAGAAGCTTAGTGCTTTCAGAGAGATAAGATGTAGTATAAAATAACACCAAAAACCTTGACAGATACTGAGAAAACTGGTTCTCCATATCAATCTCAGATATAATACTCCATGCTTTATCCAGTAGTGCGGGTGGGATTCCGTGTTTTTCAAGTTGCATGATACCGTCTTCAATATGAATTGATTTTGATAATATATCATTAATGATTTTCAATACGCTTATCTGGATTTGCTCGGTAGTCGTTGCACTTTCATCCATATACTGTTGAAATTCGTCCATATTTGTTCCATTAAAAGCAAGATCGCATCTCTGAAATCTCTTAATAATCTCATCAAATGAAGGCCTTACATCAGGGTTTCTATCCCAACATTGTGTTATCAAATCTCTCATTACAGGATTTATTTCTGTAGGGAGAGCAGGACGAATATCATCATGTAGAACCTGGCTAGTTATGTGTTGAGCATCCATTCCATTATATGGAATCGACCCAGTAGCAATTTCCCAAAGAACAATACCATAAGCATATACATCAATTTTGGAGGTGTATGATGTTTTTGAACCTAAAAGTTCAGGAGCCATCCAATGAGGAGTTCCGATATTCTGAGTCATAAATGAGTCCTCAGAAGCATGTCTAGAAAAACCAAAATCACATATTCTGATATGAAAGTCTGAATCTAGAAGAACATTGAGACTTTTTAGATCTCTATGAACAATTTGATGAGAATGAAGAAATTGCATACCTCTTGCAATATCAAATGCAGCAATTGTTTTAAGTGTTTGATCGAGTCTATGATGAATGTGAATATCATGATAAAGAGAGTTGTTTGGCATCCATTCTGTTATAATTGCAAATGGCATCACATCTGTTGCCCCAACGAGTCTTAACAAAGTTGGATGCCTTGCCGTTGCTAAAACAGCTACTTCTCTTTGAAATGTTTGTAACCTACTACCATTGAGCTTTTTAAACTTGAATTTCTTAATTGCTACTTTCTCTCCATTCCTTTTATCAATGCCGTAGTAAACAACAGCAGATACTCCTCCGCCAATTTCTTTTTCTTCAGTAAAATCAGATATATCAACTTTCCATGATTGGTAATGAATTGGAATCGGTGAAAAAACTCTATGGGATTCATTTTCTCCAAAAACACTTGATAAATATTCATCTATTGATGCAAGCCTTTTCTCTATAGACTTAGATAACTCTGGATCAATGTCTTTCATTGATATGTACTGAGTAAATGATGCTTGAATTGCCCGAAGATCAAGTATGTTGTATTGATTCCATTTCTCTTGATCGAGATTAATTGAATCAGCTAGTTCTTGCTTGATTTCTGAAGCAAATACCTTGATTTTTGTTAAAATCTCCAATATTTTTTCAATAACAAAATCTGATGGATTCTCAACTGTTGGAATTGACCATGTTTGAAGCAAATTTTGCGTTAATATATCTCTAAATTCTAAAAAATACGATTTAATAACCAAAACCTCTTTCTGATACTTGCCATTTGTACCATCCAAAACCAAAAGGAGTTCTTTGCAGAATTTCCTTAGTTGTGATAGTGCAAGCTCAAATTTTTTCCTATGGACAGCTGTCTGGTCAGAGAGAGCCTCAATTGCTTTAATTGCTTTCCGAATAATCTCACTTTCATCAGTCATGATAAATGATAAAATGGCTAATCACAGCAATTAAACTCCAATATCGAAACCCTAAAACACAAAAGTATTGAAATTCCCAAATTTTCGAAAGATAGTAATTTTACTAATTTAAACTACACGGATTTGCTATCAGCATTGCGCTCCATTAATGATAAATCTAACCCGCGAAGATACTGTTCTGATGGTGTATAACCAGCTTTCTCAGAAAATATGCCAAGAAGCCTCTGGTTACCTAGCCCTCCAATGGCGCATGCCAACCATGCAAGCCACGCTATTCCATACAAAATGCCCCAAAACGGAATCATGAAAACAAAATCTGTTTTTCTGATAATTTCAATGTAAAAAACGATAGAACGGTTGACCTCGACGATATGTAAAGTTAATAGTAAACGGATTATTTTACAAAATATGGTTTGACATTCATGACCAGAGAGAATTCGGTGAGGGATTCATACTGAAAGACTTGCTCTTTCTTTTTCCCTCGGGAAAGTCCCCAGACAGTTTGCAGAGAGTGCGAGCAGTGAAAGTAATCAATTGGCTTATAATGAGCTCTTTTGCGAATTTTGCCGATGCGTATGTCTGATTATAGAGTTATCGAATTGGGTCTTTCGGGATCTACCAGAATGGGGCTCACTCCTTTGGTCATGAATCACTGTTAGTAAAATATATGCTTCAAGAAATACTGAACTGATTGCGTTTTTTTCGGGTGAATCTGGTGCATCATTCAGAATTTTTCGAATATTTTCGATTTTTTGATCAAGGAACTTGATTTCTGCTACAACCATTGATAATTCGGCCCCCAATTCTTGAACAGATGAAGAATCTGACCCAATTTGTAATTCCAATTTGGATACTAGACTGCTGGTATCACAAAAATACCGCTTAAGTCCGTCAATACACTGATTGAACGCAATTACGCCAGCATTTTTAACATCTTTGGTGTCAACTTCATTTAATAATAATACTGGGGACCAGTGTGATGGAGAAGGAATTTTATTCTGCTGAAAAACTGACCTGACGCCCATGATGGATTTTTTCCTGTTCTCTAATGAATCCTCTGGAGCAATTTTGATTTGCCAGTCCTTAAAGACTGAAGAACACAGGGTAGCCAAAAAATAGCTAGCGTGCTCTTCCGCTAATCCTTGATGCAAATCAGGAATATCTAATGTATCAATCCAAAACTTGTTGCTCTTATTAAGCATCAAATAGGGCATAGTGACAACTTCTTGTATCATGTAAACTGTTTAAATAAACCTGAATAAAAATGAAAGTTTCCTCCAAAGATTGTTATAAAAATTGATACAAAAATTGTTAGTTTTTTTTATGGCACAACAGTATGCGAGGACAGTGATTAATAACTATCGGATGGCCATCAGTATAGGGTATTTGTATCAAATTGTTGGAACAATATTCAACGGATGCAGTACTGATCAGCATGGGGGCGCAATTCACCTTAACCATGTTGGAATAAACTGTACCATTTTTCATTGTTCATTTGTGTCATGCTATGGAATAGGGAGCTCAAGTCATGGTGGAGCAATTGCCGTTGAAAAATCAAATAATATTAGGTTGAGTCATTCTTGCTTCATTAGTTGTAAGAGTTATAGGTGTCCTGGTTACATTATCTGGGGGCATAAAGGTTACGGATTTCAGGTTATATCTACCCACTTTAATATGAGCAGCGAATACCACCCTGATATATCAGGATCAGGATCTTGCCTCTATAGTTTTGAGAAACTAATATATTCTAACAATAATGTGTCACATTCGACAGCGAATTCAATCGCTTCAGGGATTACATTTGGGGCTGAAGTTACCAGTCTTTGTGGAAGGTTCTTTACATTTGTTGATTGCAGTGGAAATGGGATGATTGGTAATGCAGTAAATACCCCAAACATCAAAAATACATTAGAGTTGTGCAATTTTATTAATTGCAACGCTTTAAATGGTTATGGGATGGTTCATATGTCCTGGCCTAATTCTATTCTATTCCATAGAGTTGTGTTTTCGAAATGCGGATTCCAACACATTCTCCAAGGAACATCATCTGGTTCCATTGAATTTCAAGAATGCCATTTTGATTCCATTAATTCTGGAGCATCATTTTCATATGCAACCACTATCAATTGCGATTTTATTGGTGGATATCCCGTTGATCATGTAGTCCTAGACACCCTCTCTTGCCATACAGCATCTTATCAACCTGATGAACCATTCACATTCCTTCTTCCATTTATGCTCACTAATAGAATTCCATTTTTTGTTATGCATTTGTCCAGTATTTTTTAGAATCTCTGAAGGAATTGAAATAAAGAGTAATCGTTATTGTTTACAAAGTTATCCGATTTTTGTTGTTGTTTTATTTTGATTTTGAAAGAATATTAGTAAATGTTGAAGCTGATTCTTACTAGGACAATAATCAATTACGGGGGGCAGTTTTATTTAAATAATACGATATTTAGTCTTTGTTCATCTGCAACATCGGGGGGAGCTATCTTTGTTGATCACTCTTCAAGCAATCTTTTTATGATTAATCTTGCATTTGACCGTTGCAGCACTAATGAATTGGGAGGAGCAATGTATATTATGCAGGCGAATAATTGTTATTTGGTCAAGTCTTGTTTCTATAAATGCACTGCAAATCAAATCAATGCGGTGTTAATATATGGATCTCAATACTTTGTTGCAAAAGTTAATGTTAATATGACTGATGAGTTTTGTCCTTATGTTAATCTAGAATGTTCTGTATATTCTTCATCGAACACTTATTGCACATTGAATAATTATTCAAAAAGTACGACAACTTATTTATGTGCTGGATGCTACTTTTCAAGCAATGTTAACGATCAAATCAGCACTTATTGTCAAGTATGCGACTGTAAGGGTCCTGCTTTTCTTGGAATTTGGAAAACATCGAAATCAACAAATAGTTATATGAATTTCATAAACAATTCAGTATACTTTTCTTGGATAGAACTCATTGAAGCATCTCTCAACCCAGTATTAATCGGAATTGTGTTTAAAAAGAATAATATCACAAGTCTTGTAAGGCATATATCTGCTTCAGGCGTGCCAGTGTTTCAAGGGTGCTCTTTTGATACCGCAAATGTATTTGGAACATATATTGACCATTCAATAAACACATTTCAATCATCAAAAACCTTGATACCAATGGACTTTCTTAATACCTTCTATTGTTGGGATAACTCCACCCAATACATATCATTCCACCTTAATAGAAAATCCAATTTTTTCGCAAATTGCTTTGTTATATTCATAGTTAATTTCTAAATTCCTTGTTTTAGTAAAGCAAATCTTTAATGACTTTTATGTTTCTCCTTTCAGCTTTTAATGATTTCTTTCCAGGCAGCTACACATTGAAAAACAATTTAACTTCTGTGTCTTCGTTTACTGAGGGCAACTATTATATATGTGTGTCGGTTTTTAGAGGATTAGTGAATTCCAATTCTAATGGTGGTATTCTTTCCCTTTATTCGTCCTCTAAAATAGTCGCTTTAGTAACTGATACATCTTTTTTCACATGTTCTTCTCCAAATTCGAATGGAGGGGCGATTTTATTTAGTTCAGCAACAGGATCTATCGCATTAGACCGAGTTTGTGCATATAAATGTTCAACCCCATTTTATTTTGGTCAAACTTTGTATTCTACATCTTCTAATCATTCAATTTTGAGCTCAGCAATGATGACTGAAACAGGTAGATCCAATTTCTTTCTTTCCAATGGTCACCAGCTTGTGAAATCACTGAATATATCCAAAAGTCAATGCGATTATGAGACAACAGGCAGCTTTTATTCTCCTATGACTCTTGTCATAACGCTTTCTACATTTTGCGATATTGTTGCTACAGGTTATTCAACAATTTATTTCTACCACAATCAGGGATTTATCAATTACACGAGCTTCATTAAGATGTCCCAAAACACAGCATCTTATGGCTTAGTTTGTGTCGATAATGGTGGCTCTTCAGTGAGTCTTCGATTTTTCCAGTGTCTTTTCATAGATAATATTCAAAATGGATATGGGTCTCTTTTTAATCAAGGACCTGGAGCTATATACTTGACAGAATGCTTTGTTCCATTGAATCAAATAGGTAACGTTGTCGTTTATTCAACAATAACATCAACTCTTTCATTTCCTCTGGTTTATATTGATATAATGAACTGTCATATAGCCACATATAGTGATAAAAGATACACCCAACAATCTGGATCTCGAGTGTCTAAGAGCTTTTTATTGTTTATATCTTTAGTTTTATAGTAAAAGTCGAGAAATTGATTTTAGTTTTATTTAAAATGTTTTCTTGTAAAGATAACATGTTATGAAACGTTATTCAAAACGTTTTCATACAAATATTCACCTTTCTTATCAAAAAGCCAATATAAAAGAGGGATTTATTGAAGAAATTACTTATATTATTTTGATAATGTTCCTATCATGTGCGGAATCTCCAAAAAAATTATCAAATGGGCGGAATATATCCCTATTATTCTCGAAAAAAGAACCCGAAAATACAAAAAATATTTACATTAATTCCAAACAAAAGACATTCACAAAGAAAATTATAACGATTTTGATCATTATTATTGGATTATTATTAATTATTAATATTGACTATTTGGAAAAACTTTGTAAGAGAAAACAACAATTATCACTATTAAAAGAAGTTGCAAAGTTTTGGGTATTATCCAAAAAGTTCCCATTTGTGCCTCAATTGTCATTCAGTTTGAATGATAATGAGATTATTTGCAATGTTGGTTTAAGTTGTGAAAGTGAAAGTATAGGTCAAGGAAGGTCCTATTCTCAAATGAATATTGATATTTCAAATTGTTTCTTCTTAAGATCAATTGCGTACTCTGGAGATGGTGGTGTAATATATCTTACTGTTAGTTTTTGCTCAATGAACATCAATTACTCAATGTTATATAACTGTGTATGTTCTTCTCATGGTGGAGCAATATACTTCTCTTCTTCTAATTCATATCTCAGAATGATATGTGCTAATAGATGCTCTTGTGGAGCTACTTCAATGAGTCATTTTGCTTGGCTTAGAGCTTCTCAGATGAATCAAGTGGAGTATCTATCAATATCAATTTGCTCTTATACTACATCTGGAACTTGTTCTATGTTCTCACCAATAGGTAATCAGAGAGTTGACAACACAAACAGTTCAATGAACAATGCAAAAGAATATTCTAGTATTTATATCGATTCTCCATCCTCTTTTTCAAGCTCATACTGCACTTTCTCAAACAACAAGGTATCTAGTTGCGTTTGCATTGGCATTATTACTAGCTCAGGAACAATGTCATATGCTAACATTGTACATAACAATAGTCCATCTCTTGGAGTTGTATCTGTTAGTGGAGCAGGATTAAGAATGATGTATTGTATGTTTCAAAATAATCAAAACACTCTATTCCGTTTATATTCAGGTTCTCTTGAAGTGTCTCATTCGTTCATAGATCACTCTGGATCATTCTCTACTTCAATAGCAGTATCAACATCAACAAATAATTCATTTACAAAAAAAATTACATATCAATTACCATTCTTCAAATCACATTATTGTAATGCACAGTTACCAGTCCCTGTTCCCTCTCCCATGAGATCATTCTTTGAAATGCAAACACCAGTAATATCATCAGAGAAATCTCCAATAAGATCATTACAAGAAACAATCAGAAGAACAAATGAAGCAACATTGAAAATGACTTATGATAATACAATCACTCAAACAATAAGAGAAACTCCTATCAATTCTCAAAATGAATCTCCAATTAATACAATCGATCAAACAATAAGAAAGACTCATAATGAAACTCCATATAGATCTTATGCTGAATGTATATTCACTCATCAAATGGCTTTTTGGAGAGAGATCAATGTGTTATTCTCATTTGTTTTCTATATCCAGTGATAATTATTTTAATATTTTGAGTTAATGGTCATTCTATGAGTGTTCTGGTATTGTGGTTGAATGCCAATGATACTATTTGGGGTGTTAGAATGGGGCGTGAAAATAGATAGTTTAGATCAAGGAAGGTCTTACGTTGATAAAAATGTTTCTTCTCAAGATATTCCCAAATTGATGAAAGTGGTGGGATAATTTCTAAACTTTTAACTGATTATGAAAATTTCGGCCAGTTTTTTCATGGGAGTATTGCAATTCAACTCATTATTGTATCATAAATAGCTATAATACCTGATAATATCCCATGTAGACCATAAATTCTTGTATTTACCTTTGAGTGTATGCTTTCAATAAGATTTGAACATGTGGGAACATATTCCTTCAACCACAAGTAGAGTTTATGAATTTTTTTACATTGAATCATCAACTTATAACAACTAAACTTGCTTTTAGGTGTACTTAAAACGTAACAATCATCTTTTAAACGCTTCAAATTTTCATTGAATATTAAAATCCCATATACTTTTCCAAAGTAAAAACAATTTCGTTCTTTGTTAAATCAAACCAGCTTCTTTTAAAACCCTTTCTTCCTTGATATTACCATACATAGAGCAATAGCGTTACTTTTGGCTTTTTGAATCAAATTTCCTATATGGCATATTTGAATACATCCAATTACTACAATCAGTTATATCTATACCAAACCAACCAAGACGATTATTCATGGGTAATAGTTACCCTGAAATAATCGTTTTCCGTTTTTAATAAACAGAAATGAATCCATCAGAATCTGGTGCAACAACCGAATCCAAGCGCATTTCGATGCTTTTTCAAAAAGCTTTAGCATCTAATTCTGTTCGGGAAAAAAATTCTTTTTTAAACGAGCTGAAAAAATTAATGAAAAAGCATGCTGCTGATTATTCAGCTGCAATTGTGGAAAGTGAGCGACTCGATTCAGCTATTATTGAAGTCAAATCTAATTTTAACAAAATAAATGAACAATATCAGGATTTGAAAAATTCTGTTTCTTTCCTAACAGAATTAGAATTTTATCAAGCTGCTCCTGATGTTAATTCTTTGAGGAATATGATTGAATCATTAGAAAGAGATATTTCTGCAATAGGGCCGTTGCCTGATAGAGATTCTTTGCAAAATTTATTTTCCACAGCTGCTTCCCAACAGCAGCTTTACTTGGATCTTCTAGATTTGCGAGAATCAAGACTTAGGCAGCTTGTAGACGCATTGAAACAAAGAATACGTACAGCTGAACAAAGATTGGAATGTGCCTCAGTAGTTATTGATCAGTTTGGAAGCATATCGAATCTTTTAGATAAAGTTAGGCAATTACAGGAGGAAAACGAAAAATTGAAAGTAAGAAAGCTTAGATTTTCGACCGAATCATTACTCAGACCAAGAAGACTTACCAAATGTGAGCCAGCAACTCTCAGGGCTTTTTTGGTTGCATTACAGAATGAATTGGCTGTTGTTAGAAATGCAGTTGCAGAAGCACAAGAAAAAAGTGAATCAAGCATTTCTCAATTACCTGACGAAACCGAACTCCTTGAGAAGTTGATTGTTAACCCAACACTAAAGTTCTCTGAACCATTGCCTCCATTAACACACCGGCCTTTAGAAAAAGAAGTAATGTCATTTTCCGATTTAACACAATCCCAAATGAATGCTGGTGCAGATTCGATCGAGATGCAACTCATTCAAGTTGATAATCAATATGCTGCCCTTAAAGAAAAAACACAAAGACTGCGCTCAGAGTTAACTTTAAGAAAGAATGCCGAGAGACTTGCAACAGAAACCGGAAAACAACGAGTAGAAAAGCTTCACTCGTTGAATGAAAGATTATTGACGGAGATACATTCACTTCAAGAACAGAGCGATAGTGCTGAAGCTTCTAAACAGATTTTAACAGAAATGCTTGAACAAGTGTCTCATGAAAGGGATGAAATGAAAGAAAAATCTAAAAGCCTTGCGGAATCATATCAAAGGCTTTATAACGATCATTGCAAGATGAGAGATGAGTTTATGAGAACCTGGAAAGCCGGGGCTGGTCTATTCAGACTAACTGAGTTGTTTGGTAGAGCATATTTAACACATATTGTCGAACCAAATGATTATGCTTCTCAAATTATTACATTTACACCAAAAGAAGTGAAGAATTCGTCTCCAGATTTCACAGAGAACCCACCTGCTGTCCTAACCAAGTTCATTGAAGATATTCATTATGAGCTTCTACGTCGTAAAGCTGAAAACTTGGTAAAGATTGGAAAAGGAAAAAGAATTAGAGACTTAGAAGACATTATTACCGGAATGCCATTAGACGATTCCTTCATGAAAGTAGCTGACTGTGTTTCAAAGGCTCCAGAAGAGGTGTTGTCCTTGTTGAATGATAAAACCAAAGTTGCGGCAATATTCAATGAGCTAATTACGGGTATAAAAGATGAGACATCAACAAAACTATCTGAATTTAGTGCATTTATGAATGCAAATCTATCTAAGATTAAGGTGGTTTCTGATCCAATTCTATGTAAAGTGAAGAGAGCAATGTCATCACAAACCTTCCAAGCCAGAAAGAATGATGTAGAGACACAGTATAACAAAACAGATATCCCAAAAGGTAAACCCAAAAAGTGACAATTGAATGAAAAATGATAAAGATCCAGCTTATTACCAAAGTCTTTTTTCTCAAAGTGTGAAGTTAAAAATAGAGCCATTAGTATTTTCTCTTTGGGTTAAAAAGGTTAATCATAAAATGAAGAGAGATGATAGGTATTTTGTAGTAACCCAATCTCAATTGTATTTATGCAAACTTACGTTTTTTTCCAACTCTTTTAACATTTCAAGGTCATATCCTTGGGTTAAACTCGCTTCATTGACCTATTTGCATCCAAATCAAATGAATTTTGAATTTTTCCCTGAAAAAATTGTTATAGAATCAGAGGAAATGGATAAAATTGTTAGAAGTTTGAAGTATTTTCTGACCTGCTATTTTCCTGATGATTATCATTGCAGATTTCATTTCGGCTCTGGTCCAATTCCAGAAATTTACTATGATTTGCAGCATCTTTATGTTTCGGCTTATGTATCTTACTGTTATGCATACCATTTGCAAATCAACGAGTCAATAATACATAAGCTAAAGGCACAACTGAAAAAACACTCATCATTTCTTGATTTCTCTGAGTTTTCTATTGATAAAAAATCTGTGCAGCCATTATTCTCAGCTTTGGAAATCTCAAAATCCATTACAAGCCTGAAATTTACGGAGTCTAAGTTTTTCCAATTGTTTCCTACATTAGCAAAAGTTCTCACTAATAATAATAGAATTAAGTCATTAACATTTCATATGGCCAAGAAATTGGAAGGATTTTCTGCATTTTTAGATTCATTATCATCCACAAGATTAGAATCTTTGGAATTTAATGGAGTACCTTTTAATAGTGAGTCTTTCATGCTTTTAATGAAATGTAAGTATTTGGCATCAATTCAGAGTCTTTCATTTCGTGAATGTGATATTGATTTTCAGAAGGTTCAATATATTGTAAATCATAAAGATGTTTTTAAGGCATTAAAAACATTGTCACTATGTCATGATATTAATTCTCTTCCAAAACACCTCCTTTCTCATTTTGCTCGTTTTCTTTCTTCTAATACTATTACTAAGCTTGAGATTCAAAATGTTAATATAGATTTAGGAGATTTTTTCGATTCTCTTAAAATTGGGGAGTATTTTCTAAGAAAAATTGATTTATCTTTGAATTATTGCACCTTAAATAGTAGTTTCCCGTTTTTCTTTCCTCTTTCATTGTCGGAGCTTGTATTGACTAAAATAAAATGGGAATCGAAAGCATTAATAAGGTTTTTGTCGTCACAAAAGTTTCCATCTTCATTTACAGTTGATATTTCCGAAATTTCTTTGATTAATAATGATTGGGAAGCTTTCTTTAATGCATTGGAAAATATTAGTTTTGTTGGATCTTCTTTTTCCTCACTAATATGGAATAACAATAAATTGGACACAAGATTTATCAAGTTTTTGTCATGTCTAACTAATCTGAATACAATTGACTTTTCTTATTGTGAAATTCCAGATTTTCAACATCATATAATATTAAATCAAATGATTGTTATGTTTCAAACACTCAATATTACTGGTTTTACTTTTCGTGGTTTAAAGCAAGCAAACTATTCTATCATTATAAAAGAACTATTACCATCCATTCAATCTCGCCAAACAATTAAGTCTCTTGATATTTCCAATAACTTTATTGGAGATAATGGGTTAGCAATTTTAGCAAAATTTATCGAAAAGAACCCTCAAATAAGCCATTTATCATTTGATGGATCTCACCCATCGAAACATACATCAGTATTGTCTTTGTTAAAAGTTTTGCATACTTCCAATTCTATAAGGAAAGTTGTGTTTCCAAAAGAGGATATCTCTAGACTCATTCAAAATAGTTCATCAATCAAAGATTTGTTTAAACAATCATGGGCTGAATTGAATAAACAAATAAATGAAAATGGAAGCTCTGCTTTTGAAAGCTCGGATTTGAGCAACATTTCAAGTTATGCTTCTTTATCAACCGCAAACAGCTCTCTCTCACTTGGACAAATTGAACCTCCATTTGAGACTTATTCTGCCCCTACCTGGGATTTTGTAATTAATATATTTTGTGCCTCAGGTTACACCGAATGGGAACTCATGTCAAAGAAATATACATTAAAACAGTTATCAGGGGTTTCAATCGAATAATGTTAATTAAAAAACGCATTAGTTTATTACCAAAACTTCTTCTTCTTCAAACAATGATTCGGGAATACCATTTCTCCGTGTAACGAGCATATATATTGAAATAATCTCCCATATTATCCCAAGGATTAACAATGAAGTATTCAGAGTTCTGTTACTTGAGAAATAATATACGATGAATAGGAATGAAAATGCAAATAAATCTAGAATCCATTGGATATAGAACCATAGAGTATCACCTGGTTGATTTAATGATGAAAAATACATCGGAACAAAAGTTACAATGCAAAAACATATTGATGCAAGTATTGCACAAGATGTGGTGACCGTTGCTTCAGATGAATATGCTATTGTTGACAAATAAAACACAAGTGTGAAAGCGCATAAAGCCTGTGTAAACTCCAAAAACATATCTGGCTTCTTGGTGAATTTTGTTATTTGGGGATTTGGATTCTCAAATGAAGCATCAATTGTCTGCACTTCTTCAAGAACATCATTAGAAGCAATTTTAATAACATTCTCAGATACTTGTTTAAAGCAGTTTTCGGGTCCTGGATTCTTGTTCTGAAATACAGAAATAAAATCGAGATACTTAGTTAACCCTATTATATTCCTCAACCTATACAACCCGGTTTCAAGATCTTTTTGCTTGTTGTGGTTGAATGCTGCATCAAACTCGGCTTGGTCAGGCGCAGTAAAAACCTGGCGAATCGAATTAATGATAGTATCATGGTTCTTTAAACTAATAAAACTTAATGAGAGAGTCAAAAGATACATTGAAAAAATTGTTGATATTGGTATATTTGCTGGAGGTCTCTCGAAAAACCCTTGAATGAACTGTGATATAACACTATTTTTTGACGAATCAGATAGCTCTGTAAAAAATGATGCATGATGAGATGGAAGAGGAACCAATTGATAAACTTGAGGTAATGAGTCTGGCATAGACAAAAAATACTGAAGAAAAGCGATACGAATCGTGTCATTTTGAGATATTGCAGGTGAACTGCGACAGAAAAACTGGAACAAATCATCATATCTTTTTGGAATAAAAATGAGATTTCGTGCATTAATCCCAATAGAATCGATGGCTAATGTAACAAATTTTAGAAAGAAATCAGTTGTTCTTAAAAGCATTGGCCAGCATTTGTCTCGAGAAAACAAAATCGATAGAATGATTAAAAACGATCTATTATCTTTTGTCAATACCAAATTAAGGTGGTTCGAAAATGTTGGATCGCCTGAAATTAGCTCAATGAATTGAACGGGCTCTTCTGCTAAAGCCCTACTAGGCCCATTATCGAGAACAATATCAGATCTTTTTCTATAGATTTCAGACAATTTTACGAGGATACTAAGTTTTGATTCGGGAGAAACATTATTTATATAAAAATTATTGTCATAGTAAATACTGAATAGCCTTAGTGCATTTGTTTCTACATTAGATAATCTGATAAAAGCCATAATAATAATGCTCAACGCAAATTCCCTTTCAATTTTCTGGCTAAAGGGTTTCCCAACTTTAGAAATAAAATCATAACACTGATTAAGATACTGTCTATTATTTTCAAAATTTGGCAATAAACTTGTTACATTTTGAGAAAGGAATGAATAAAAATCAGACTTATCACTTTCATTATAAGGATTCTCAATTAATGCATATGTCAAATCGTATAAATCTTGAGGAGAAAGACCAATAGTATTATTAAGATAGAGCTTGAGAACAATTGAGTTATAAAAGGTTTTCCGAAGGTTCTGTGGAAAAACCAATAATAAAGATCTCTGAGTCAGTAGAGGCCTAAAGAACTCGAAAAACAACTGGGAGTAATAGCCAATTTCATTTGGTTTCAAACTCTTTGTCACGAATTCGAAAATTATTATCTGAATCGATGGGGATAAATTGGAAAATGTTAAAAATGGTGCTGGTGGTGCTTCAAAAAGAGATTTTACAAAATCTGGAATGCTCTGGATAACTGAAGGTTCAAAAGAAATTAATTGCTGCAAATAAATCTGGTAAAGATCAGAACAAATGGAAAGGTCATCAAATTGGGACTTCGGTAAACACTCATATAATATGATTCTCAAAAGATTATGTGATTCGATTATGAAAGCACGCATTTCTTTAGATTGAATAATTGATTCATAACTGTCAGAAAACATGTCCTGCACCTTTTGAGCCAATACATCTGATTGAGTTAGGAGAGCAATCAAAAAATCGTGAGATAATCCAACAAAAAACTTAATAATTTGATCAAGATTTGATTTTTGAATCAAAGCATACAGAATTGATGAGCTAATTTGGGGGCATAATTTCTTCCTTTCAAGTGATATCAATGGGTAAAATGTGTTTCCGAGATATTCAAGAAATTGATTGGATCCATCAATAAGAGAAAGCCAATCAGAATTCTGAAATAGTTGTTCAAAGCTTGATAAAAACAATCTAGTAAACTCTTCTCCGATTTGATGGCTGTTTTTAATATTCTCTAATAAAAATGAATCACCATGAACTGATATGAAACTGATGAGTAAATCCAACGGAGCCTTCAAAGTGTTTACCTCAAATAACAGCTGGTATAATATACTTGAATAGTAGATTCCGCATCCAAATACTTGGGATCTAGATAAATTTGGAAGTATCTCTGAGACAAACCTCGATAAAAATTCTGAAGACCCCATAAAAATCGAAAAAACATTTTGATTAGACATATATAACTCAGGTTGCTTTTTCGCTGACTGAATAATTTCATTAATCACTCCAATTGATAATACAAATGCTTTTTGTAAATAAGGTTCTGGCATAGGCAGTTTACCTTTGATTACCATCATAATTAAGTTGGGAACTTCAGAATATCTCTCCTTTTCAACCAACACAATCCAATACTTCATCTGTGACTCTTTATATAATTCAAATAAGAACTCTTGAGTAAGCTTCTTTTCTTCATTATGGAATATATTAGAAAGATCAATAAAATCAAATTCTGATATTTTCTTTTCAACAATTTTAATATCTTCACTGAAAGAGGGGAATACTGTTTTAATCTCATTATTAATTGGATCATTTGAAGCAATTTTATGCGTGATAACAATGGTGATGGCAAATAACTCTTCTGATGGTGAAGGGTTTTCTAATTGTCTAACCAAAGATAACAGAATCCTTAACTCGTTATTCACATTTTTACAAAACCTTCTCACTGTTACTAAACAATAATTAAATATTGTTGGGAAATCAAAAGATGAAACAAGTTCTTTGAAAGTCAAACTTGGTTTATCAAAAGACATAAACAATACTGTTGATGCAGAAGCAATGGAACTAGTTCCATAGCCTAAAATTTCGGATTTTTTTTCAAGAGCTGGATAATTGATACCTAAAGATCTCTTTGTTTTACTCATTCTACAGAATGAACCGTTTAAACAAAAACAAACCGAAGTTTTGTGATGTTTATTTAATCAACGACACTTTTGGCTAATTTGTAAACAAAAAGTCCCAATTAATCGTTGGGGGGGTTTCAATTTGGTTTTCATAAATCTTATATGAATATGGTACTTGAACAATCTGCCAATAATCAGTGTTTTCTAATAGGGAAATTTTCTGTGCCATCTCAACAAGCATTCCCCTTTGGTTCTTCTTATGAAGATTCCATGCTTCTTTAAATTGAGGGAGGATTTCAGAATACAATTCCTGTTGTGATATTGACAAAATGTATGAGAAAGCTGATCTCTTGGTCATAAAATCACAATCTTTGATAAATGCGAAAGCGAATAGTTTTTTAACGAATTCAGCAGTATATATATTTTGGTATTTTGATAACCCCTTTAATCCAAAGTCAATTTTTGCTGAAGGAATTTGAATTTTGCCTTCAATGTGTAATAAGATGGTTTTTTCAGTTATGCTATGTATTTCTGGCTTATTTGGCAGCAATGGCACCAACTGTAATAGAAAAGGATGCTCTTCAATGTTCTTGCATACATATTCTGATAAAAACCTCATGAAGGAGATACTTTTTGGGTTATTAATATTAATAATATTGGCTTCATATGGGAGAAGCTCATTTATATTCTGGGACATAATAAAATGATGCAGAATGTTGATGATTCTTTCATAAATAATTTGAGGATGTGAATTCCTCATCTCGTGCAATTTCTTGATTGGATATTGTTTAGGAGTGAAAACATACATTGATGGTATATCCTTTGGCATTTCTCCCGGAAGAGAATTGACTAATCCCCAAACAACAAATGGAATTGCCTTAAATTGGAACCCTACTTCATCATACATGCATGAATATAGACTTATATTACCTAAATTCTTAACAATATTTAAAATAATGGTTTCGGAATAGGAAACAGCCATTTCAAACTCAAGAGGATCCTTATTAAATGATCTGGAATAAGCTCTCATAACAACACCAATTGCAAGCCACGTTTCTTCCTCCGGACAATTAAAAACATCTGATGCTGCTTCCGAAACAACCAAATTTCTTACAAAAAACTTACTCTCGAACTCATGGCTGTTAAATAAGTTAGAAATCTCTTTAACTATGCGATAGCTCTTGGGATCCTTGAAAATTTGGAAAAAAGCTAAAAACATATTATTCTGATAATTACAGCCCTTGGGAAACAAAGATTTCATCGCTTTGGACGATTCGATCTTCTGGCCAGGAACAAATATCGATAATATCCGAGTTTTGCACTCTTCAACAGTAGGAATGGAAGTCATAATGCGGAATGCAGTAAACCAATCAATAAAACTTTATTCAACCCTCTTTTTGCTCCTGTAGTAGGTGGAAGCATCCATTGACCTATTCTTCTTCATATCATTGGTAATCCCTAGTCTTTCTTCTTTCTTTCTCCTTGCGTCTGTCAGTAAATGTCTGTAACCTCTACCATTGTTTCTGGTATTCCTTTTCTTCTTTGAGAACTGGCATGCCATTGCTAATCTGGACTTGCTGAACCTACGGGAAATCCCGCCGAGCCCGCCACCGAGGTGACGAGGTAACCAATTCTCGCAGGTTCTAGCCCTTTCACAATCAATAATGACTCGCTTATTACCGCACATAAATGGGCGCGCTTGCGACATTGCATTTCGGAAATCACTTTCTCTTTCGTATTCAACGAAACAATAAGGCCTCCTTTTCCCAGTTTTTGTATCAAAAACAAAAGTCACTTGCTTAATCTGTCCGAATGGTGAGAGTTCATACCTGATTTCTTCTTCTGTAACACTATCTACGATATTGCCAATGAACTGAGTTTTGTATGGATCTGATGTTACTGACGAATGTGCAATTGGGTTGTAATTCGCTTTCAGTTCATCAATTCTTTTCTGGTTCATTTCCATTCTTTTCTGCCTTTTACGGATTCTTGACTCGATTAATGGCAATGGGGGCTCGCCCTCTGGAGTCTCCAGTGGATGAGATCTCACATATTCGAGAAACTGGCCAATACCAGTGAATTTTACAGGTTCGGGCCTCGGATCAGGAGCAATGAACTTAAGCTTGGGCCGGGGGCGAAATAAACCAACAATATCAGACTTAAATTTAGGGGGCATTTAGAAAAAATGGCTCATAAACTAGAAAACAGGATGGACAGCGCAGCAGAGACCAATTTTATTGAAATTACTAAGATAAAGGAGTTTCCAATGAACATTGATTCTCCTATGTCGATTTCATTTTCTTATCCTTTGCTTGGCATTGTTGTTTCGTCTGATAAAATAATTACATTTGATTTTGAAACTCGGGCTACAATAACACTTGAAAGGAAAGCAAATCATGAAGAAAATGTTGTTATGTGTTCATCTATAACCCAAGACAAAACACATATCGCCACTGGACATTCTGATGGAGAAATTGTTTTGTGGTCAATACAAAGTCGCACAATGACATGTGCAACAAAACTTTCTGATCCGATAACTTATATTGCTTTTGGATCATCGACTTTTGCAATGCTTCATTCTGATTCAAATGGAACATTGTGCAAATCACTATTTTCTCAAAATATTTTTAAGAAATCAGTTTCAACACAAGTTTTACATAGCTTTGATCAGCCGCTCACTGCTTTAGCTGTGCAATTTAGTATGGCTTTTGTATCAACGAGTATGGAAACACTAGCCTACTCACTATCTCCTGATTTTCAACTAGTCTGGGCAGATAATAGTCCTTCATCATGTTTTGCTTTTTTGGAAAACAATGAAGGAAGGTTTATTGCTCGTGGAGTGGGCCATAATGTCTTTTTATCAATGATTGATGGTTCTAACAAGCGAATTATTGAGTTTTCACATACTCCATCGGTTGTTTCAGTGCTGAATATCAATTCTGTATTGGTTTTATTTAATGGATTTTGTGAAATGTCTGTTGGTTCCCGGAGATTTAGGAGAGCTGTACCGCAGGGAAGATCATTAGCCCATAAAGACAGGATATTTATTGTTGGGAGTGATCTTGTTCAGTTATCTTTAGTTTCTTTGCAGCAAAGAGTTGATAATTATATCAAAGAAGGGAATTGGAGAGTGGCTTTTGAGCAAATATCCAACCCTGATGATGTATCCAATTTCCCATCCCTCTTAAATTCATATGTTCAAAGCAATTCTTTTGATGCATCATATTTATTATCAATAGTGGATAGGTTTGGTGTAGTTGACTATATTGTTCAGATGATGTTTCCATCGAAAAAAGAAGAGATTCTTCTAGCCTTTGTTGATAAAATCTACACCAACTGGCCATTAACCATTTCATTTATTTTTGAAATAACCAAAATTTGTCCGGACGAAAAACTAATACCATTTTTAGGGAAAATTGAGATCCACTTAGATTGGCTTCAGCAAATATTTACTGTTTGTTACAACAAAGGATATTATGATACCATGATAAGTATTGCACTGGAGTATTGCAGCGATTACTATTTAGCTCTTAAACTTTCATATCATGACAAAAAGATTGACAAAGTATATGGTTTGCTTAAAGATATACTCTCGCTATCTAGTGCGCAGTTTATTAATGATGGGCTTGCATTCTTATTAGAATCTGATTTATCATTTTTCCTTTCAAATAACCAAACGGAAGCCCAATATATTTTATTTGCATATTTTGATATTGTTGTTTCCAAAGGTGGAGATATTACAAATTATATTAATCATTTTTGCTCTTTTATGTCTGAGGATTCTATTTTATGGATACCTTTATCGACGACAATTATTGACAAAAGAATTATTCTTAACACTGTATCTTTTCAAAATTCAATCAGACATATATTCTCTATTCCAAATGAACATAATGTGAATAATAGGCAACAATTATTTGCATTCTTGCTTTCCTCTAATCAAATTACTGATTTAAGGCTATTCTTAGGGCTAGCAAGGACATATCGTTTCAATAACATCCAATTCGATATAATTGCTTTGTTACATGATGCAGAAGAATTAATTTCATTTATTATTGAAAACAAACTGCAATCATTTTCTGATTCCTTTAACAAAGTTGTTCCCGATATTACTTTAAAGAAGAAAGCATATGAAAGACATTGCCGTATACTTCTTTCGGTGAATCCAGATGAATTTTGTGTTGATATTTGGGCATTTGGAGATTTTGAACTGATTCATAATGTATACCATTTGGTTAAAGAATCTAAATCTCATACCTGGCACCTTTTGAAACGTCTCTTTACTCACTCTGAGTTTTTCTCTGTGGCCTTAGAAGACGAATTTACTTCATATATTACATTTTTGTCGTATTATTATCCAAACAATCTTCTTGATACTCTAAAACAAATGCCCAATATTCCTGTGGAAAAAGCCCTCCAAATATGCCAAACAAAAGGGATCATAGATGCCTTTTTGTTCTTATGCCAACTAACACATGATATGGATAAAGCACTGGAATTTGGTACGGTTTCGCTTCAAAACTCATTGATGACAGATCAAGATCCTTCAGTTGTAACTCAAATTATCACTTTCCTCTCGGGATGTTCTAGCTATCCAGAATTCCGTAATTTGTGTGATAAATTCATGGAGTCTTTCCAGCTTCCATTATTTGCTTTTCTATCAACCCCTGAAAAACTTTCATCTGTTACTTCATTACTTTCCCAATATGTTCAATCTATGATTTTGATAGTTGATCCTGTATTCTTAGCGGAGCAATTTTCCAAACACTTTTCATTCCTTCCATTTAAAGATTCTCGGCCAATCCTCAAAACATTCTTCCTTACTCTAAATGAGAAAAACCAATTCAGCCATACATACTCACAAATCGTTAAGCATGAATCAGTTGAAAAGCAAATCAACCATATAAAATCCAAATCCCGCGGCGCTCAATACACTGCATTAAAATGCATTTCATGCGGGCTTCCTTTCACACATGAACCAGCAGTTGCTGCTCCATGTGGACACACTTTTCATTTCTCTTGTACATCAAACGCCTGGTGCCCTGTATGCAACTCCCCATTCACAGTTCCAAAAATCACCCCAGTATTCACCCAAATAATGGGAATCATTGATAAATTCGAAGAAATTGTCGATCAGAAGAAATCTGAAACTGTAGAACAAATAGAGCCATCAGACATTCCGCCAGGGACCTCTCTTTCTAAGCCCAGGGTGGGAAATGACACGATAACACTTTACAAGTAATGAATTTTATTCAGAAGAAAAAGTGGTTTTTTTGTGTTGGTCGAGCCTTTTTTAGCAGATGGTTCATCACCCAAAGACTAAGAAATTCTTCTGTAAGTTCTGCAAATCTCATCAAATCCATAAGGTTTCACAAGCTAGCCGCGGTGAAGAAAGAAAATCATCTCTCGGTAGAAGGCGTTACGATCGTAAGCAAAGTGGTTTTAAAGGTCGTGTTAAGCCTATTCTCCGTCGTTCAAAGAAAACATCAAAGAAGATTTCTTTGAAATTCACATGCCAGAAGTGCAAGAAGTCATCTATGTATTGCCTCGGAAGATTGAGGAAGTTCGAATGGACCGTCGAAAAGAAGAAGAAGCACGCAGAACCAACATGGTAAAATTGATCTTCCTCTCGCTAATGCGAAATATAATTTTTTTTTTGAACAAATCTAGTGTTTAATTTTTTTAGGCTTTCTCGAATGAAATGAATGATGAGATTATAACATATAGATCAAGAATTAGGTTTTCCACAATGCAAATGAGTAATAATCAATTGAATGAGACAAAGGTTTGTCTTGTTGGTTCGGCTTCTACAGGAAAATCTCAGGTAACGAATGTATATGTAGATGGAAATGATTTTTATGAAAAGATAAAACCAACAATTGGTGCTGCCAATCATAGAATGATTGATCATTATGACCGAGTTTTGGATGTTTTGGATACATCTGGCCGGGAAGAGTTTTCTGATATTATTCCTTTGTATCTTCGTGGTAGGAGTTTTGTTTTGTTGTTCTATTGTATATGTGATTCAAAAAGTTTTGCATCCCTTGATTTCTGGTTGAAATTGATACGAAAAAATGGTTCTAATGATTGTGAGATTGTTTTGGTTGGCAATAAATCTGATCTTGAGGATGAGCGAGAGGTATCCAGAGAGAAAGCTGAAGAATTTGCACATAAACATGGTATTCGACATTTTGAGGTTTCAGCAAAAACTCGAGAAGAGTGCAGTGCTCCATTTGATTACTGTACTGAAAGGTTTAATGATCGCTTTTTTCATAGTCATGAATTCATGCCATTTATTAAAGGAGGAACAGCCTTTGAGCTTCCATTTGAAAAGGGTGTTTTAAGTATTGGAGAAAAAAAATATAGACAATGGATTGATAAGAGTTACCCCAATCCAGTTGAGCTTCAAGAAGGTCGTATTGACGAATTGGTGAAGTATTGTAATAGTGATTCTATTCCCCATTGTATTTGGGATGTCCAAAAACTGCATAATGAGATTTTGTATTGGAATAGTGCCAAAGTTGTTCAAAAATCATTGAGTCGAGGCGAATTTAATATTGATGAAGATCTATTTTTGATTCGTCGAGGTGAAAAGTATTGTGTTAATCGAGAACAATTTTGCCGAACATCTAAATTGCTTTGTAAGTATGTTAGTAATGCGAAAGGAGCATCAATTGTTTTTCTTGAAATCGCTGGAGATGACTTCAGTAATCTTGTTTTTGATATCTTTGTTGAATTTCATCGAATGAGTGATTATATTATTCCATTTGATGTTTTTGATGAATTTGAGCGATTTTGTGTTTTTTATGAATGTGATTGTATTTTGAAGCATCTTTCATATCATCGAATTGATTCAATTATCCAGAATCTTTTAAAGAAGGATATTGAAGATATAGGATTATTTCAAAGTAGTTTGTCATATAATAATATTGTGTCATTTTTATCCAAAGATTGTAAGTATCTTTTTCGTCATGATTATTTTTTCAAACTTGGAGTTAACCTTCATTTTTTGATTTTTTCTAATGACAGTCTTCATGAAACAAAACCTTCAACAGAATCAAAGAAGAATATTGATTCTTCGGATTTTATATTTTTTTTGAACTCCCTTCTTGGATATCATGGAATATGTTGTTTTAATCTTCTTGGATATCTTGTTTATAGTAATTTTGAATCCCCTCATATATTTGATATTTTCAAAAAAAGTTTCTCGAAATCAAGTATTCTCATGAATCTTTTTTCATCAATGAAATCTCATTCAAAACAAATACAAGAAAGGAGCCAAAAAATAAAAAGGCGATAATCTGATGTTCTGACTCTCCAAAAAGGTTAATTATTTCATCACATGTATGAAAATACTGTGTTTGTTACATTTTTTTCCAAAACACCAATTTGTTGAAAATAATTTCATTATAACTATCTGATGATTTGTTTAATTGTTAAAGTAATTTGAATGATTATGGTATTATATGGAGTGATGGTTTTGTATGTGAATATGAAAGTATGGATCCTATGAGATACAAAATGTGATATATGTGTCAGTTACATCGCACGATCGTCTCGATTCTGGAAATGGATAATATTCAATGAATAATCCATTGCCAAAAATCTAATAGATTTATATACTCTAGGAGGAATGGACCCATGATATACAATTATGTAGCTATCTCATTGAGAATTTGTTGAATTAATCAAGAAACCCATTTTTCTAATATGAGATAGAATTACTGCATTGGTCAGTATGAGTATGATGGAGACAAGTTTTGTTTCTTCACAAGATAATCTAAATGGGTTTTATTCGGTAATAATTTCCCTATACAAGGTTCAGAAACTTGGAAACAATCAAACTAATGTATGTCTGAAAACATGAATCAATATTTTTGTATTCGAAGAACTCATTGGTCTGTGTTACCCACTAACAATTTTACATTCTAGCCTGATTCATTAAACCCTGAGCTTCACATATCAAATCAGTTCACTCAAGAGAGAGAAAGACCCACTTTTTAACCTGGAAAATTTTACATGGATTATAATTGGTCGAGGAAAAATTCTTTTTTTTTTAATGTCAGAGACGAACAGAAGAGGGCTTTTGATTGTTTTTGAGGGCTTGGATGGATGCGGTAAATCGACACAGGTTGCAAGACTGTCTGAATTTTTGAAAAACTCCGAAGTTTTTCGGTTTCCAAATAGAGATTCTCCGATTGGTGGATTGATCAGCAATTATTTGAAAGATAAGAGCAATAAGAGCATGTATACTAAGTTTGAGGTTCATTGCATGTACACTATTGATCGCTGGCAGAGTTCCAAAGAAATTGAATCGAAACTGAACGAAGGAAAAGACATCATTTGCGATCGATACTCATATAGCGGTGTTTCTTATTCGGTTGCTAATGGTGTGGACATGAATTTGTGCATTGCTTCCGAGAGAGGATTACCTGAACCAGACATTGTGTTTTTCTTTGAAGGAAGTCCAGAGGTGCTTCAACAAAGAAGAGATACAGAACATAAAGAGAGGTACGACGGTCTAGATTTCCAAACAAAAGTCTATGAAAGCTACAAAAAAGTTCTCCCAGAAATGATCCAGAAACCCGGAGTTTTGTGCTCAGTTAACTTTGAAGATTCCATCGAGAATGTAACCAAAATGATCATTAATCATGTGAATAACATTAAAAACACAAGGTGAAGTCTTTTTATGAAAAATGAATATCATTCATTATAATAAATGGATTATAAGAATGGATATCATCATATGTTGAGTCGGATGAGTCAATTCTTGGGCAATTATATGAACGACTCCTTGTACGGAATGATGGCAATTTAGATTTCATTCCCTCCATTGAAGGGAGGGCAAACTTGACTGTGTTGAAATTGGATGAGAATAGAGATAGTGCTTGAGGTGATAATGGGATATCTAACAGTTGTGCTTCTTCTTTGATCGACAAAGCCTCAGCTATATTTCCTGTTTCTAATGCTGATAGTAAAACTTTTGAACACCACTCAGATCTAAGCTCAATACCACTATCTCTTGCAGAATTAAAAACTAACATATGGTCATCAAAAGAAGAACTGGGTGACAATGCATTCATTGCTATTGATACAGATACTTCATCTACTTCAAAACCTATCTTTAAAAAGTGCTTAAATGCGAAAACAACAACATCATTAGACTTATGATTCATCATCTGATTCATTAACTGAGAAACAGCAAAACTAGGTGGAATTGTATCGATAGATTTTATCATTTGAATCCAAGATACCCTTGAGTATAATGCTGGGGGAATCTGTTTGGCTAAATCGGTAATTACAACAATAGAAGGTTTGAGAGAGAAAAATGCATCAACAATAAGTTGATTGAGTTGAAGCTTCAGGGATGACAAAATAACAAAATCTGAACCTTTTTGTCCTATTGGTTGTTGAGAAAAAATCCTTTGCATATATAATCTTAGTACATCTTCATTCATATCCTTACCAAAGAACAACCCGAGTAACTTATCAGTTTCTTGAGATGTAAGAGCTTTTTTGGAATTGAAGATCTCCTCAGCCATGAGTTGAGCAGATTTAATATCCCCTGCAGCTAAAAAACTCTGAATGATCCTGATTCTAACACCTGTAGTAATTTGATCTTTATAATGGCTAACTTGAGGTAAAATCTCCCTAATTCTAGATAAATCACCAAAACAAGCATAGGCATCCAACTTCGCAATCAAAACATCAGCAGTAGATTGGATTCCTATTGAATTACACAATTCTGAAATCCACTTAAGAGATTCGATATTTCCAAACTCTCCAGCTAATCGGATTAAGTTCTGGTAAACTTCCTCATTAACATAGCACCCTTTGTTAATGAATGTTGATAAAAGTTGTTGCGCCATATGAAGCCTTTTAGCATTGATCAAATCCATCACTGCTTGAGAAGCCTGATTCTTACTCGGTAATATATTTGAAGCATCTAAGAGCTCGATAAACATCTTCAAATCGCATGAATCTCTAACAAGTTGGGCTGCTTGCAATATTGTTGTCTGTGTAACAGGAGAAAACTCAACCCCCAGACTGATCATTTTCTCAACTATAGGACGCATTCTTGACAGTTGATCAAATCGAGCAAATCCGGAAAGGAGAGTATTGAAGGTAACAGTGTTTGGAAACAAGCGAGAAGCGTATATATCATTGAGAATCGATTCTATTATGCTTGTATTACCATTTAATAGCCCAGCATTCAGTATTGCATTAAAAAAATGCATATTTAGCGCAATTCCGGATCCTCGAACATCATGATACAACATCAATGCATGCTCAAACTTGTTGCACTTACCGCATCCATCAATTAAACTCGTGTATGTCACTATTGTTGGATCAATATTCCTCGTTTTCATTTCATTAAAAAGCCGGAATGCATCCTCCAACCTCAGACTTTTTACAAATACATTTATCATCGTGTTGTACGTAACCACATCTGGTGGAACCCCGCTTTGTATCATTTTTTCAAAACTCGCACAGGCCAAATCATACTGTTTTAATTTCGAATAATGAGCAATCTCCTGGTTAAAATGGAGAGCAGCCGGGAGAGACATCGACCTTTCACGGCCCTTTTGCATTTCGCCCTTTCCGTTTCCCCTGTTTGCTCTTTTCTCCATTTTTGTTCAACTAATTGTCACATTTTGGATGGGAAACTTTTTGAGCTTCTCGAAGGAGATTCGGTATTTAGGATCGTATCCTCGGTTAGAAAGGCGCGGCATTCTTGCTGGTATTATGAAAGAAAGGAAATCGATGTTTGGTTTTTTGCCGATTTCGTTCCAGAATAACGGTATTGAAGTGAAGCCTACTGGGGATTCTTTAATTCCAATGTATTATTATGGTGATGAAATTGGATCCACCATTGAATTGGATTTGTATGATTATAGAATTCAACCAACCGGATTCTACTTGGATTTGAATTATTGTGCTCTTTATTTGTTTTCGCTTCAAGGGAAACGGGAAAATGGCGAATGGGTGAGTTTGCATGAAGAAAGGATACTCTCTGATTTAGATTCATTATATAATCAACCACTTTGTTTTAGTGTTCCGATATATAGTGATGAATCATTTAGGTTTTTCCGCCTCATTTTCAAAACAGATCCGTATTCGTATATAACAATTCATAATATTGATTTTTATGGAAAATTGTATGAATATAAGTAAAATTTGGTGTTTATTAAGCTTCTAATAGAATAGCTACACCTCGCTTAACCCAATGTGCAGCATTACCAACATTTGCATTGATTTTGAGGTTGAAATCGGATACATAAGTTGGACCGCGTTGCTTAGTAACATAAACAGGGCATTCGTAATAGGTAACATTTCTGCTTTGTGTCTTTTCTGTGTATACGGCTCTAACATAAACAACTGGTAATTGAGGATACAATTCTTTGAGATGGGCTTCATTTAATGAGTTAAGCTTGGTATCCCAGCGAGCGCCTTCGAGGAATAATCCATGAACATAAGCACCATCTCTTGGAGGTGCATCAATTTCGCTTTCGGACTTCTTTGTAACTTCGACTGTTAGAATTGTTTGATCCAATGGCCATCCGTTTTTACGGGCAGCTGTTTGTGCAACAGCTGTAAGGAATGATGATGGATTGAATAATCCGGAAAGCCAGACAGAGTTTGGAAGTGAGAGTTCTGCTGACCATTCTTGTAATTGCTTATGGCGATCTAAGAGATTCTTCCACCATGGCATTAGTGGACGAAGTGAAGCATAAGCAAGTTTAACCCAAGATTCTGGAACTCTGTTAGCATAAATTGCCATCATAAGTGCATCCATTGCTTCAGATATGGTTAACTCACCTGCAAGACCCATATCTAATTCTGTTAATGATCTCTTAATCTCTATCATCAAAATATTCATTCTTTCACATTCTTGGAGACATATTGATACATATGGTTCATGCTTTTCAACTTTTGAATATAGCTCAGGAAGGTTGAAAAGTTCGGGTATAGATGTCATGATTTCGTCAAGAGATTTCTTCACACTCTTTTCGAGAGAAACATCTCCTTCCTCACTTCCAGCAATACGAGGCTGTACAGAAAGTAATGTAGAAAAGATAAAGTCGGTTTGTGTCGTAAGTGAACCAATTTCTGCATTTGGATGTAACCCAAAGAGGTATGGTGATTCCTCTGGGAATTCACGTAAAGCAAACTCTTTATATTCTTCCATTGTGGAACAATTTGTTGGGGAGCTAAGACCTGGAACTATTTCTCCTCCTTCAAAATCGTCTTTGTCGAATGATAATAAGTATGTTGAACAAAGACGACGATCCCTGTCATCACTGATTTGGCCACCATACATAATTTCACCAATTAAATACCTTAATGGAACCCATGGAATTGGTTGTGATTGATCAAGGGCATCGAACAAAAGTTCGGAACAGATTTGAAGATCTGAAGGACTGAAGTTATATATTCTATTGAATCCTTGGGGGCCAAACTTCCTCCTTTCAACCATGATAGCATGGAAAACACATAAATGGAAAAGCAACGCCTTATATTCCTTATCTTTCTGGCATTGTTCCATTGCTTCATCGTTGAATAATTGCATAGCACGCATTAAGTTGGCCTTTGTTCCACGAGCTGGTTCTGAAGTCACCTTAATTGAGTTTTGTAAAATTCCTGCAGGAATATCAGTGCTTGGTTCGGCTGTGTAAAAAATGCGGAAATCATCATGTACTTGTCCCATTTTAATCTTTTCGATATGCTTTTCAAGTGCCTGAAGCCAAGTTCCCATTAAATGAAGGTTTTGGATTATAACCCATCCACCTGCTTGAGATGCTCTTGAGAGGGAATTGAGTGCGTTTTCTTCCTGTCCTTCACCAAGTGATACGTTGTAGAAATTGCCGTTGGCGGACGATACAGAATACTTCTCTCCCAAAATTTCTAGATTCTTAACAGGATCAATACCGGGGCTTAAAATGAAGAATATTGCCATTTCTTTGTTTGTTTCTTCAAATGTTTGCTTAAGAGTAAATGTCACATCCTCTGTATATTTCTCGCCGATTTGGCTCGCAATGAATTGTGTGAGAGCATTAACCATCCTATCAGGGCGAAGTGCTCGGATAATTAATAACTTCTGGAAGTCAGACTTATTCTTATAATCAAGAGGAAGCTTCTCGTTTTCTGGATTCTCAAGATCACACCATTTTTGCCATGGTTTGGTTCTCATTGTAATATCTTGTGGAAGTGTCTTGAAGGCATCTAAGGATTTGAGACCACATGCGGCACTCCAGGCAATATCTGATAACCATTCAGGAGCTGGATTGGGGAATTCATTTGATCTTGGGCATCTTAACAATGCTAAGAATTCATCCTGTTTAACAGTTTGGAGTTGCTTATCGGCTAACAAAATTCGGAAACAAAGAAGTGCAGTAAATATGATTTGGTGGCGTTGGAATAACCCCCTCATTGCCCATCTGAATGACTTGAATGTAATAGAATCAACTAATGAATTCTCACGGAAAACAGGATTTGTAGATTTCTCTGCTTCGTCCATTGCTTTAACAAAAACAGTAATGAATGATGATAAAGAGAATTGATACATATGATCTATTTTTGCCAAATCTACAAGTATGAAATAAAGTAAAGCGGCACGAGCTGCAACCCTCCTATATGCTTCACGGTGAACGTTGATTTCTTTGCCAGTTTCAATTGCTTTTTGAACTCTTTCTGTTAGTTCGCCAGACATCTTCTTTGTTGTATCTAATGTATTCATTAAGTCATCATCTTCAATTAAGTTTACACCAGGACGAGAAAGCCTGGAAAGAAGCTCGTCTTCCAATTTTTGCATGGTAATTTTGTCTTCATTCATTTGGCGGATTAGTTTAGCCTTTTGTTCTTCCAGTCCCTCCTTTTCATGATTTACAACATAACCAAGTAGTTGTTCTTCTAAGCCATCAAGGGTAACGGTAAAGTTAATGACTGTTGTCTGTGCTTGGATTTCTGGTTTGAAATGAGGATTGGCGAGTTTGGTCTGTAAGAAAAGCTTGAATTTTGGATGAAATTCGATTTGGTCTCCACCAAGTGTGATAACATGTGACCTTCCCCTTCTTACAATATTTCTACTAAGAAGAGGTTCAACAATTGGATCAAATTGCTCACCAACATTCTCAATAAGAACAGAAGATCCCTCTCGAACAGCGTTTTTAAGAATTCCGATAAAGTTATCTTGGCCAAATCTCAAAACTTTCAAATCATTACCAGCTTGGTTATTCAAAATCCATTTAATACCTTGGAATTGAGGATCAATAAACAAAGGCCATCTTTGTGTTGAAAGAGTTATTGCTGCATTTTCAATTGAAATTCTATCATTTGGAAGGCTTTCATTATTCCACTGGGCGATCATTGCATCATGACAGATAACATCGAGAGGATCCTTCGAAACTTTAATCTTATTCTCCTCAAGGAAAGGTCTCCAATAATCGTTAAGCAATTTTTCACGGAATAGGCGAGTAAATGGGCCAGCATATGATACATAGGCCGAGGCTAATAGAACATCACCAACAACAGATGTTGCTTCTTCTTGATACATCGCAATCTTTTGTTTCCACCTTTCTCCTTCTCCTCCAAGACCAGCTACAAGTTCTGTAGCGCGTTTGATCGATTCTGCCATTTGTGTGGCTTTTTGCTGTGCTGCTGTTCTTTCTGCGTTAGCTGTCTCTAACTTGCTCTTTAATTCATTCAGCTGATCTTCAAGAGCCTTGGCCTTGGCTTGAACTTTCCTTAATTTGTCTTCGGATTCAACTAATGCTTCTTCTGCTTCTTTTGCCGCTCTTTCCTTTGGTATAATGTTTTGAACAACGGTGTGGTAAGTTAAAATATTCATTAGCCATTTGTAAATTGCACCACATGCTGTAGAGGATTTGTTGACATCAGCTTCGGTAAAGGCCCACTTGGATGTCTTCTGTTTAGTAAGTTGCATTATATCATCGTTCCAATTCTCATGTAAATGCTGCAATCTTTGAATAAAAGCTTGAGTGTTGCCCATTAATTTCTTGGCGGCTTTCCATGAAAGATCTCGAGCTGGCCTACCCCCTTCTGATAAAACAAGAACTACAGCGGGCATAACTTCTCCAACTCTTCCTGGTGGTGATGGGAAAGAGCCAAGCTCTGACATGGCTTTCTTGTCAATTTCACCAATAGCTTCAAGAGCTTGCTGTTTAAGTGGTTGAGCCTTTTTAAGATCCTCTTCTGCGGATGATTTCTTTTCTTCTGCATCAGCTTTAATTTTTGCAGTCTTTGCTTCTTCTCGTTGAGCGGCTTCGGATTCTTTCTTAACTGTGGCGGCATTTTGAGAAATTGTGTCAATTAACTCTGTACACTCTTTTTGTTTTTGAGCAACTTCTTGTGTTTGGATTTCGAGTTTCTTCTTCATTATTTCTACACCTTGTGAGGAATCTTGAAGCATCTTGAGGCCTTTAGAAAAGTGTTGAGTGTTATTTATGAGAGTATTACGAGTTTTCTCAAGCATTGATTTAAACATGGAAATCAGTTCAAGATATGACTTAGGAGTAGCATAATTATATCTTCTTTCTGCTTCAAGGAATTCGTCAGAAACCTGAATTACCTTTAGATGTGCATTAGCAATAAACTGGATAATTGAATCATGTGTATTGTCTCCAACTTCAACATCTGAAAGGAAACTCTTAGCTACAGAGAGAAGTGCATCTTCTGGCCATGCATGGAACCAATCAATAATCATACAATTAACAAGAGCAGGGAACCTTCTTGCACGAACTCTGAATGTATCACCAGATGGAGATTGACAAAAGACAATTCGTAGATATTGTCTCACTCTTTGAGTAAAGAATTTCATTATATCTTCTGGTGTGGGAGCAATTCCGGCTATTTTCATATCATTTTTGACTGAATCATAAACAGCATCTTTATCTTCTGGTGCAAAAACATCAGGGAGAACACCAGTTGATAAGAAATCTGATATTGGTATTAAAAATCGTTCTTCAATTACTTGTGAATCTGTCAACAAAAATACGGTTCTTTGTTTCTTTCCACCAGATTGAATAAACAATCTAACCAGATCGGCTTTGAATTCATTCATTCCATAATTATTTGCAAGGCTGATTTGGAAAACATTATACCCAACAAGGTAAGACGCTAATCTCACCAATGATTGCTTTCCAGAACCACCTAAACCAACAAGAAGCATGTGTCCTGATGGAGATGTAATTGCTCTTGATATTCTTAAGATGTGATCAATGGCATCTTTGAAGAGGACAAGATTCATCACAGGATTAGATTCGTTATATTCATTTAATTTGTCTTTGATAACCTTGTTGGTAATTTCTTGGTTAATCATGGGGGCATAACCACCATCCTCAAATGCTTTCTCGTCGCCATCAGGAGCAAAAGCAGTGAACATTAATTCATCTCTTAGTGTCTGAGGATCAACGAAAGATTCAAAGGATTTGACACAATTAGTCACACAAATATCTTTCGCCTTTTGATAATCATTGAGATCAATCATTCTATCTGCATATACTCTCATCATTTCTATTGCGCATAATCTAGCCATAAATGCAGGTGCTTTAACCGTTGAAGGCTTTGATCTTAAAACACCCTGAAGTACATTAGCAACATCTCTCAAGTTAAAGTTGTAATGGAATCTAATTGCAGTTGGCAAAAATGTTTTTGCAATCTCATTATTCACAGATACCATAATATCAACAACTTTTCCTGACATTTCTTTAACTGCATTAGAAAATGAATAATGCTTAAGATGACCATCGAGCATTGATGATATAATAAGTTTGACTGATACATCCTGAGGAATAGAAAGTGCCAATGTAGAAAAGTGACGCTGGAGTCTGGGATTAATGGTAAATGAACCAGAAGTTGGATTCATGCAAGCAATATAATTGACATTCTTAATATCTTTGAGAGACATTGACTGCCTATCATACCAATGCTCATAGTCAAGGTGTTGTCTTAAAAGGGTCATTGGTTGCTGTGTTCCATATGTATCAATCATTGGCATGTTCAGATCATCAATAAAGTAAACACAATGCTTCTGTGCAGGAGGGGCATAAAGCTTACCGGATTTCATTTCAATTGCAGCTTCAAGGAAAGACTGGAGAGCCATAGATGTTGTATAATAGTTGAAGTTAATGGCACGGAATATGTAATCGTTTTCATTGAGGTTCGACAAAATGTAGCGAGCTAGCACAGATTTTCCAGTACCTGCAAAACCTGCAAACATAACAGGAAATCCACCTTCGATAAGTAATTTGGCAATATAGTTGCATCTTGTAGTCTCTGGTGCGAATACCAATGATGAGGAAACACTAACATCAGGATCATACACAAATTGAGGGGTAATTTCACTCCATGGAACAAATTTCTTTTTATCATTATCTACAAAGTAATCAAAAACGGTGCCTTGTTGTGGAAAAACAACTGATCTCCATTCTGATCTCCACATCTGGCTGAACTCTGCCCTATAATCTCTTCCTTGATCATCACACCCACCTCCAAATGCCCAAACAGCCGCAAACACAAAGTATAACTCATATATTGATGCCTCGGAATTCGCAGGTACGTTTTCCAATAAACTCTCAAGAAGCCTACATAGAGTTTGAACCATTGCTATGTCTGCAAGAGGAACTATATGTTTTATGTGCGAATGCATAAGTTCAAGTGTTCTCGTAACATAATTATTGAAAAGGACTGTTAATTGGTTCTTTTCTGTGGGATTCTTCCTTTTCTCTAGCCATGAATAAACATAAGCCATTGGACCAACATCAGAATCATTAATGAATAAAATACCAGCTCGAGAAACAGTGGCAGGTGTTGCATACTTGAGATGTGATATTTCAAATATCAATCTCATGTGTTGTGTCAAAGGAATACGCTCGTTTGAGGCAAGTGTTAAAACTTTATTATCATCCATAACTGTGTTAAGGGACTCAATCCAATTTGGATCAATATCACCATCAAGAACAATCCATTTAGGATTCTCATGAGTTAGCTTTGATAAATTTCTCATTATTGTAGAAAACAAACCATCTTGCCAATCTCTTGTTGATGGATTTAAGAAACCGAAAAGTTCGTTATTGGTTACAGCTTTGGGGTTCAAATCAATATATGTGCATGGAGTACCTTTCTTAATATATGAATAGCTTAGTGATCTCCATACTTCGGTTTTTCCGGAGCCGGCAGGGCCAATAATGAAAACAGAATGACGAACGTTAAGGAGCTCTTCAAGTTCAACAACTTTCCTAATAAACTGATCTTCGCCTTGAAGTCCATTCTTTATAACAACTTCCTTAATCTGATCTTCCCATTTAAGATTGCGTTTTCTGGGAACATCAATTGATGGGAATAAATCGTTGATCAAACCTAAAAATACTGGATGATCGGTGGCAAAAATTTTTGGCATGTTGAAATCACGTAGGGCTCTCATTAAAACAGCTTCTTCTGACATATTTGGATCCGATCTACGGAGAGCACCGGCAACAACTAGAACAGATTTAACAGCACGAAGACCCCAATCATAATGGAGTTGTTTAGACAAAAGTTGTTGACATCTGGAATACAATGTGGTAAACTTTTTGGTGAGAAGTGAAGCTGTTGTAAATCCTTCAGACATGAGCATAATTTCACAAATAATTTGAAAATCTGGAACAACCATAGAACATGATCTGAATAACGCTTTGATGTTTTCGGGTAACTCGGTACGGCCAGCATAACCAGGGTTCATTGTGATAAAGATACCACAGCTTCTCTTAATTGGAATCAGTTCATCACCAAACTTAAACTCTTCCTGATTAGCTCTTAAGGCATCAAGAATAGATTTAACTTGAATAGCAACTACAGATAGAACTCGAGCTGCAATACGGTTAAACTCATCAAAACAACCCCATGCACCAGCTTGGGATAGACCTTTGAACGTCGCTGCAAGAGATTTATGATCCATTTGTTCAGAGCAATTAAAAACAAAACAAACTTGACCAAGTGCACGTGCAAGATCTTTAACGGTTTCGGTTTTACCAGTACCAGCTGGACCAGCTGGAGCACCGCCCATAATTCGACGAAGGGATTGTGTAAGAGTAATATAGCATCTGTCTGTAAGTGGTGTAACAACCAAACGAGATGGTGAACCAAGATATTCATATTGATAGCGAAACTCGGCATCGATAATATTAATAAAACAATCATGTTCGCTATTTCTCCAGGAAAACCTAAGTTGCGATTGCCATTCAAAGCATTCGTGGGTTTCTTCATGATTATGAACTAACCGCCATACAACATCTCTGTTGTGGGCATCGTTTTGGCATACTACATTCACCTTCTTCCTGTTAAGAGAATTCAGATTTCCATCACGAATTAGATTAATCAAATCTTCAAGTTGCTTGTTTTGCTTAGCATTATAGTCTTTCATTGCAGATTCTAGACCTTCTTCTAATTGTTTGAATGCAGTATTGACTTCTTTGTTCCATTGTATAGAAACGGCGGATAAACCAATCTGAGCAATATTGGCAATAATCCATTGTGGTCTTTGTGCAGTATCATAAGCGGAAGATGCTGCCTCAGCAAGTCGTTCTTTGAGAGTTAACTTTGCGGTATCTAAAAGCTTCTGAAGCCATACTTCAACAGGGCCATCTAATGAGAGTTCTTCATCAAAATCAACAACTTCCCCTTCTCTCGAAATCATAGCTGAGCATGTTTTAGGGCCAGTCCATTTGACTTTGACAAGGTTGTCATAAACTTTGCTGAAATGCTCTTCAATGTCTTGTGGGTTCCTTCCTTTGGACAATATATCAAGTAAATCATTCGATGAAACGAAATAGAATCTTGGAAACGCTCTTCTCTTAGTTTCAAGATATTCAAATAGAGATTTTTCGACAATTGTTAATTCTCTAAGTTGCATTTCGAGGAATTTAAAGATATCAGGTTGATTGCATGTTGCAACTACATTCTTGTTTGATTGTTGCTTGGCAATGAATTCATTCATTTGTCTATCGATCATTTCAAAGGATTCAGATTGTTTAGGGAGTTGCCTTCTGATATCATCAGAACCAATGAAAATTGGTCTAAGATGAGTCCAATGATACTGAACATCAATCCATAAATGAAGCACTCTATCAACTGACATAAGACGGTTTTGCCATTCTGTTAAGTCTTTCTTGAAGAAAGAAATGTTTTTTGATGATAAATATGTTTGAACAGCAACTTGATTCTCTTCTAATGTTTGAATTAAATCTTCAGGTACGGCTAAAATATGCAATTCCTTAAATGTTTCCATTGGTTTATATCCAAATTCCATTGTTGCCCATGTATTTTCAAGATCCTTGAGCTGCATTTCCATTCTCACATCATTATTTGCACCATCAACAATCTCGGTAATATCATCACCAAATTTAAGGAGGTCCTTGTTCAGAATATCACCTAACTTTAAATCAACTGACCCTTTGAAATCAATTCCTGTGACTTCTCTCAATCTATTCCAATGTCTTGGGCGCAATTTGTCGTTTCGAAGTTGATCCATAATTGGAATGGTGTTTGCAACTGATTTAATTAATTGTTCCAAACCTGTGAAAACACCCCAATCCTTGGCTCTTTTTTCTGTCTTGCGAATAGTCTTTTGGAATCCCTCACATTCATTAGAAAGAAGCGCAACATCAATTTCGGACCATAAAGTGTTCTTCCATTTGGATAGACTCATTTCAATTGTATGTGCTGTCTCCCAAACAGAACGTAAGAGCTCAAGATCTTGTTTAACGAGAGAAAGATTCTTGAATGGATTAACAGTAAACTCGAGAAGTTCTCCATTAGCTTGAATTTCAGCAGCTTCATCTTCTTGCTCCTCCACAATTTTGTCCCATTTATTCATCATTGAAGAAGCTCTTGTATATCCAATCTCCCATTTGAAGAATTCTTGTAAAACAAAATTATTCCTCAAATCATTAAGCTTTTCAACAAACTTTTCTTCAATAGTTCTAAGCCTTGCGGTTTCCTCTTGTTGGAGTGGTGATGTCTTTTCTTGAATAGTACTCCATTGATTTTTAAGCTCTTGCCATTGTTCTGGGCCTTCGTCAATTCTTTGAAGGAGTTGATCTGTGACTGTAACACCGTGTTGCTTAAGGAGGGATATGGTATCCTTTAATTGATCAAACAACTTATCATAAAGTGGAACTTTGGTACGAATCATGAGCATAGCTTCAAGAACGGCAATAAGTTGATCAACATCTCCTTTCTTAACTTTAACTTCTAAACCAGCGTGAGCATCATGCAAAAATTGCTTAAATTCTTTGAGTTTTGTGAGCATATCATTATTCAGGTAATGAGTAAACAAATAAACCCACTTACCAAGATTGAGATCAAGGGATTGTTTCAATGGTCTGCAATCAACTCGAAGCCAGCCAAATGAATGAGAATCCTGAAGAAGTCTAATATCGTTTTGAGATTTCCTATAGAATGCGATTTGTTTACCAAAATCTTCGAGACTTGGTGGCAAAGGAGTTGGCTTTCCTGTAAGCTTATCTGGTTCACTCATTCCGCCGCCACTTTGGAGAAATTCATTAATGAATGATTCACGACTTTGAGTCCAAACATTAGAATACTTAGCAAAATTATCTTCTTTGAATTGTATGCATTGTTTAGCCATTGTTTCAACAGATTCAAGAATCTCATCAACAAGTTTTGAAACATCAGAATCTGTAGATACTTTTTCAAAAACGGTAGTTTGGCCTGGATAAAAAACAGGTATTAACTTAGTAAGCTCAAGAGTTCTTGTACACCATTCTTTGAATGTGAATAAAAGATTATTTGGTCCACTTTCAAGAGGAGGATTAAATAAAACAGAATTACCAATAAGCTCGAGTCTGGTGGTGATTAGAGGAGCTGAAGAAGCGGTAATTGACTCATTATCGTTGAAAAGCAAATCTTTCTTTAATGATGAAAGAGAGAAGATAATGTTCTCTTTAAACCCTTCAACAACTAAAGATTCGATATAGTCAAGATACTGTTTTGTTTCAGAAGTGGATGAATCATTAGTGAGAGCAGAAACAGATGCTTGAACTAATTGAGCAATATATTGGCATTCCAATGTGATGCTTTGTATTCTAGAATTAAGAGCATTATTAACTTCATTTTGGTCAAGAGATTTCTTTGGATCTTGTCTGCTAAACAATGCAGGCTTTCTCCATGATTCGATTTTAGACTTTATTGTTTGAATATTTGATGTGGATTTGTTATGAAGCTCGGAAAACCTTGAAACTTCGCCAACAGCAGTGCTCAAAAAGTCAAGTGTACCCTCACTTTCCCATGTAAGTTGAATAATACCCTTCTCAATAATACTATCGATATGATTAATATGCTTTTGGAACATTGGTCTTTCAATATCAACTATTGTGCTAAGAGGATGATTATATCTTTCGATAAGAACCTGAAGGGAGTGAATATACTCCATGTATTTCTGATTATTGGAATAAATATCACGTGCAACAGTTGGTATGCTTTCTTCAAGATGTTTAGAAAGATATTTAACTTCATGCAATAATTTCTGTAGATCAGGATCAAAATTCAAGAATAACAAATGTGTAGTTGGATCACGAACTAATAATGGTGTTTGAAGCTTGGATTTGTAACCATCATTAATTGTACTGGCCCATTTAGCTATTGTGGATCTTTCAGTATCTTTAATGGTATGTTTCAACTCCTTCATTCTTTCTAATGCTTTAATCATTCCAGGGTCTTCAAGAATTTCTGGAATAGTCGATCCTAACACAGATTCTAGAGATGATAATCTTAAATTGAGACCATTAAACCAGATAAAATCAGATGTGGTCTCTGGAATGCCTTGAAGGAGTGGTGGTTGGGTTTTTTGGGACCGATATGTGAACCCAATCGCTTCAACATCTTGATTGAAAACGCTAATGATATATGGGTATTGTTCCTTTAATGAGGAAATGAAGAAGGGCCTTCGAAGTAGAGCATTCAACCCAGATAAAATTTGTCCCAAAGAAACTATTGAAGAAACATCTTGAATAGCCCATATTGCTATAGCAACTGACCTAATATCAAGATCAGCAAAATCTATCTGAATCTCTTTCATGATTTTATGAAATTCGGCATCAGATATCTTAAGGAGATCTTGATCTAGGCCTGTGATTTTGGATTCTACATCTTGGAAACACTTCAAAACATCTTGGAATCTAGGAGAGAGGTAATGACCATGAATTCCACCAATTTCGGTTTTATCAAATCGGTTATATTCGAGAAGAGTTTGAATTATTGGACGAATCTCTTCAAGCCTCTTGACAAGGGTTAGAAATGAAGGAATAACTGCCTGATTGTTCAATGTAAATGCGGAAGAACCTTCAGCATTAAGAAGCTTATTCTTAAACTGGATATAGCAAGAATAAAATTGATCAAGAACAGAAGAAGACCTATTGAGATGATCCAATGATTCTTGTGGATCACCATTAAAAAGTGATGTTCCATCAATTGCATTAATAAAATGATTTGTGAAGAAGTGAGATATTCTTTGAAGAAGTGAACAAATTCTTCTAGGAGAATTGTAGTACCTTGATCTATTGTACATAAGATAGAGTAAATGGAATACAGGTTGGAAAACATCTGGTAAGCTTTCCATTTCTGCACCAATTGTATCCATTTGTTCTAAAAATGTAAATAATGTGAAAAGAGATCTTTCGGTTTCAACAGCTAATTCAAGAGAATTGGATATTTCTGCAATAATTGTATCAAATTGTGTTTTCAACTGTGGACTGTTTTGATTGATAAAACCAATAACTGTTTGAACATCTTCAGAATCAATCTGTTTCTTCAGATATTCAAGATTAGTTCTCCTCTTCTTCCAATACTTCATCTCTTCGAGTGGTGATATTGTTGGATTGTCAGTAAATTCTTCATTGAGAAACTCCCTAATTTGGTCAATCCATTGTAAAACCTGTGATTCAAAAGCATGCTGCCGAGATGTAGAATGTTCAGCAACGAGCAATTCTTTGGCAGGCATCGTTAAAACTGTCATTCCTTGAGCTTTTCCTGATAATAAATAAAAGCTTCCTTTGATATCAGACATGGTGTTGATCACCTCAGATGCCACTGGGGATGAAAACCTGGATAAATTGCTATTGGATAAAGCTAATGTTGAAAAAACGAAATCAAAAAGCTTAGGAATAAACATTATTGGATCTTTGGAAGGATCAACAAACTGTAAAGCGCGGATAAACTCATTTTTATCGTCAGATTTGATGGCTTGGCGCTTATAAACTGCAATAGGCTTTTTGCCTTTAGTGTAAGTACTAGGAGAACAAACAACACCCCTTGTTGGGTTTATTGAAAAGATAAGAGAAGTAGAATTGTTATCAATCATAAATCTTTGAATATGACCTCTTGACTCATCATCTTTAAAAAGACCTTCCCATCTGTCTTGCTTAATTTGTAATGCACTCATAACTTTCTCTCCGATGAAACGTACTCTTTCATCTTCTAAAAACGCTCTATTATGATCCATTGGTCAGTTAAAAATTAATGAAAAAACGTTATTTGGTTAGTTAACGGTTAAATTGTAAAAACCGGCCATAATGTTTACAAAATGATCAACAAAGGATAAATATTTCCCTTTTATTTACAAGATGTAAAATGTTTACATTTTTCCAATACTTTTTTTCAAGTAACAATGGGATCGTAATGATGATATGAATGATAATGACTTAATTTTTATATGATATATATTATGGTAGTTCTTTTTGTCGGTTTTTTTAATTAGTTTTTGTATTTGATTCAAACTCAATTTTGGAAAGGTATTAGTTACAAAATAAGCGTATGGTAGGTTTATTCAATAATTATAAATGCTAAAGCAAATGATTGAACATAGTGGAAGCTTGATGATTTATGTGACAACTGGTTTTGATAAGTCAATAAACACTTAAATGACAGATCTGAAATTGGAGTTGGTGTATTTGGAACAGTGTTAGGTCCAAATTTGCACTGGAAAATAAACGAATCGACATAATATGCCAAATGGTTATAACCAGCAAAGCTTGAATGATCACTTCCAACAAAAAGGCATTTGGTAAACACAATAGCCTTGCCTGTGTAATCATGGATGAATCCCCAATCGGTCCCTTGGACCGTGTTGTTTATATGGTTGGTATAATTGATTGCCCCATCGCCTGTCCCACCTGGTCGGTAAATACAACCCATTCTATTATGATTCACATGATTGTACAAATGAATAAAGTTCATTTGATATGTATCAAACATTGTGTGTCTTGAAACGGCACAATAACTACAATTAAGACATTTAAAAACCATTTTTCCATAATAGAATTGTATTACATGGTTGGGTCCTTCAAAATTACTTGGACAATATGAAATTGTATTCGACTCGAATAAAACATTAGAACTAGCACCATTTGTTACATATAATACCATTCCATAAGATCCTGAATAATCTTTATGGAAAAGGTTTTTGGTAAAATTACCATCATATTTTGCGTCAATATAATAAACACCACCATCTGAAGTACTTCTACAATATAAATGGTCATTCATTTGAGAAATAATTTGATTAATTAAACTTCCAGTGATATAAAACACTCCTCCGTTTCCAGAATAAGCTATATTAGAAAAAATACAACTTTCAATTAAAATAATGGAAACAAGAGAGAAATCATGTGTAACATGGCTGGTTTGCTGAAGATTCAGTAAACTAGAAATCATAAAATTGCGCTGTAAACTGTTTTCAACTTTGCCACATGGTAGGCTTAGGTGCTCGAGCCCCCAAGCCTATCACATTGAGATGGAATATCTTGTTGTTTGATTATGTTTTGTGACAGGTAAAACAAGAAGTTTTTAATATTTTTTATTGGGATAATTATTAATACCAAATTACTACGTTTTTCTCTTAAAAACAGAATTGATAGAAATCATGATTGGTTTATAAAATATGGCTTTGTTTAATTAAACTTAAAATAGCACCCATTGATTTTATCCTTTTTGATTACAGGTTACTTCATAAGAAGATGAACATGATTCAATAATTCAATCATTTCCATATTATTTGAACTCCAACGCAATCAATTGAACCATCATACAAATCTGAGAGTTTACCACATTTTGAGATCATCTATAGATTGAGCACACCAATAATTCTGGTAAAATCTCTAATATGAATTCTTAATCATTGAATTTTACATGATCAGTTTTCTGATGGAAGAGAAAATTTTATTTGAGAGATTTCTTTTTGGAGACGGAAATGAAATTTCTATTGATGATATGGAGTTTTGTGTCGATCGAATTGTTATATTACCAAAGATTCGGCCTCATCAACTTGAAAAGGCTGTGAGATTATCAGTTGAGTATTGCAAACTAGCTGAATTCCGGCGAATACTATTGGATAAAACTGAAGAATGCCCAGTTTTGATATACCAATTGCACAAAAGATGTGTTTTTGATTTTAATGAAATCCAACCATATATAAGTGATTCATATTCATTCTTGCTCAGTTATTATTTTCGAAAGGAGATCGATGATTTTGAGAGTTTTATCGAAAGTAAGTATAAACCTGATGATTTTGATGAATCATTATTTGAAAATACAAACCATATTGATCAACAGATCGAATATGGTTTTTTACCTTCAAGTATTGAATATTGTCTCAAGTATGATGTGATTGATGAATTTGATGTTTTCGATAATTTAAATGGAGAAGCGAAATGGAGCCCTTTTGAGTGGAGTGAAAAACCAGAGTATCTTGATTATTTATCTTTTACTGGATTTTTTGGCTCAATCAAGTGTTTTAAGTATTTATTATTTCAAGGATTCAAGATTAATGATCGTGTGTTATCAATGGTTGTTTGTGGTGGTTGTTTGGATCTTTTTCATTTATGTCAATGTAAACCATTATTTGTAACGCCAAAACTTGCGTGTCAAGCATCACAGTTTTCCCAAATGTCATTGCTAGTTTTTATGATAGAAAATGGGGTTGATATAAATGCTAATAACTACAAAGTTCAGTTTTTATATTTGATGATTTTATGAATTTGTTTTCAAATTCAACTAATACCAATTTAAAGGATTCAAATATATAGTTTTAAAATATTATTATACTCCTCTTCATAGAGCTGCAGAATATGGTCATCTAAGTGTTGTTGACCATCTAGTTAATCAAAAGGCTGATGTAAATGAAATTGGTTATCAAGTTGATCTTTTAGATTTAATTGGACTCCCCTTCATTTAGCTGCTCAAAATGGCCGTCTTAGTATTGTTGAATATCTTGTTAATCAAAAAGCTAATATATATGCTAAAGATAATGATATTGAGTATATATATATTTGATTATACTCCTCTTCATTTTGCTGCAAAATTTGATTATCTTAGTGTTGTTAAATATTTAGTTATTATAAAAGCTGATATAAATGCTAAAACAAAAATGATTGAGTTTTTTAATATAATGAGACTCCTCTTCATTTTGCAGCTACTAATGGTCATCTTAGTGTTGTAGAATATCTTGTTAATCAAAAAGCTGATATAAATGCAAGAGATAATAGTATTTACTTTTTTAATTGAATCAAACACCTCTTCATTTTGCTGCAAAATTTGATTATCTTAGTGTTGTTAAATATTTAGTTAGTATAAAAGCAGATATAAATGCTAAAACAAAAATGATTGAGTTTTTTAATATAATGAGACTCCTCTTCATTTTGCAGCTACTAATGGTCATCTTAGTGTTGTAGAATATCTTGTTAATCAAAAAGCTGATATAAATGCAAGAGATAATAGTATTTACTTTTTTAATTGAATCAAACACCTCTTCATAGAGCTGCTAGGGATGGTTTTCTTGATGTTGTTGAATATCTTGTTAATCAAAAAGCGGATATAAATTCCATTGGTTGCAGTGATGAGCTTTTTAGATTAATGATACTCCTCTTCATTGGGCTTCTGAAAATGGTCATCTTAGTGTTGTAGAATATCTTGTTAATCAAAAAGCTGATATAAATGCAAGAGATAATAGTATTGACTTTTTTAATTGAATCAGACACCTCTTCATTGGGCTTCTGAAAATGGTCATATTAGTGTTGTTAAATATTTAGTTAATCAAAGAGCTGATATTAATGCAAAATCTAAAAGAGTTCGGTTTTTATATTTGATTGGACTCCTCTTCATTCTGCTGCTTGGAATGGTCATCTTATTATTGTTGAGTATCTAGTTATTCAAAGAGCTGATATAAAAGCAAAAGCAAATGGATATCCTTCAGGAACTCCTCTTGATTTTGCTTCTGAGAATGGTCATCTTAGTGTTGTTGATTATCTAGTTAATCAAAATACCGACATAAATGCAAATGATAATAAAGGGAACACTTTGGATGCTGTTGCATTCCTCAAGGGTAAAGGAGGAAAATAAGTTAAGAGTGTATTTAAAAACACATTCATTACAGTTTTTGCTATTTGGTTTAGAACAAATGAGATCTCAAAACGAAAGAATATGGAAATAATGTGAAAAAATGATCAAGGCCAGAGGAAAGTGAAAAAAAGATATTTATTATCTGCAATATTGATGTGAATCAAATTGTGGTTAGTTGGTTTTTTTTGGCGAAGGTCAATATTCCACTTGGAATTCCAATAATAAAATGGTGATCATCACCAATTGTTATTCTATTGCAATTAAACTGTGTTTCAATTCACTAACAAATGGTCAATTAGAAAATACAATTAACATACAATATATAAAATGATTTAAAAAAACTGATTTATATAAGATTTCTTTCTTTTTATAATTTTATCAATAGTATGCAAGTTTATTATTCAAAAAATCAAGGCTGTTTTTAGTATTGTTTTGCTGGATATTTCCAATTGATTCAATGTTAACTAAATATTAACTAGAATATTATTGAATCAATTTTAAATAAGAAATATTAATTTAATACATTTTGATCTTGTCTCAGTTTGTATATCAATAGATCTCAAAACTCAATTTATATTTCTTTTTGGACTTATTATAAATACTTCTGGGACAATTTTTTCCCAAAGTGAGCCACATTTCAAGTCGATAAATTGTAAGACATAAACCAACCATTTTTATCAATCGAGGAAACTAAAAAAAGTTTAATGAATAATTTATCCACAATCTTGATTAAATATTCATTTGCATTCATAAATTACTCTGCTCATTCCTCATGCACACCCTATTTCTAACTAAGAAAGAAAAAACTTTTAAAATGTGGTTTTATGAATCACTGTTAGCTTCTTTTCCAGAAATTCCCTTCAAGGAGTCTCCAGTTTTCGATTGAAGCCCTTTTCTGGGTACATTTCTTTTGGTTTTTTTCGTCATTCCTATTTGGTTGATTCGTTCTTCAAGAGCACAAAGATGGGCCTTCATTTCATCCATTAGCCGAGTGATCCTGTTATTCTCATCTTTTGGTTCTTCATTAAGAATGTGTGGTCCAGTTGCAACCTTCATTGAAAATGGTTAACCGAAACTGGCAAAAAACCGGTAAGTTTTGAAAATATTTGTATCCCAATGAATGGTTTAAGATCTTCATCACAAAAAGTAATCTTTCCATGATTAAAAACGTTCTCTTTTTATGGAAATAGAATTTAATGGGATAATCATCTCCAGATTCAGTGACTTAAATGAGAGATTATTACTCAAAAGATACGTTCTCAATGTTTTAAAAGCAGAATATAATAATACTGAGTTTTAACAATTTTTTCCAATACAAATCATTAAGCTCAGACAAGCATTTAGAACCGAAAAAATTGCCACGTAACTATGTTCCAAGCAATATAATATTAACAATCAAATATGACCTCTGTTGATAAGCAATTTGTTCCATGAATATCCTTAAATGGGATTGTAATTAAGTTGTGGTCATTCGTGTTTAAACCAAAAAAGATTCTGATTACTTGATCAATATTATATTATGATAAATGAAGAAAAATTTGGAGGTCTTTTTAATTCGAGTCAACTTCATGGCAACTGTTGTTAGTTAGATAGCAAGTTTGGTATACTTAATAATTAATTAATACATGCTTTATCAATGAGTTAAGATATCCTTCCAATAAAACTTAGTGCATATAAATTATTTTAACATTGAAGTTAGAGATTCTACCTGAAATGTTTGTGCCAGAGGAAACTTGTTGAGAATCCCCAACATCTTTCTCTAACAATCATCCTTGTTATTTAGATTGAAAACCATGATTCTAATGAATATATGGAAATACTACAAAAATGAGAAATCTAATATAACAAAAAGAAAAGCAAAAATGAATCTTAATCATCAAAAACATTCTTGATTTGAATCGATAATTGAACATTCATAGAGAAAAACAATTGTAGCGTCTTACCGATAATTATTACAAGTGAATACCATGCTTGTTTAATTTAGCTCTAAGAATGTAACCCTTTTTGAATCAGATGATAAATTAGGAAAAAAGGGATGCAAATAGAATATATCTATTGCTATATTAACATGCTTCCAATCCAAGCAGCTAATGGCGTTGAAATTCCTGCAACAATAAAAAAAATTGAAAATGATACAATTGTATTCTTAAAACTCAGAGTTTTGATGATGCCTGATATAAAAAAGCAAATTATTGACTCACCAAGAAACATACCAGTATACAAAAATGATTCATGAAGCTGTTTACAGCTCAATCCACAAAAAAATCCAATTGAAACCGCAACTATGGATCCAATAAGCCTATTCCACTTAATTTGGCTACTATTAGTAATATCATCAGATTGATCTTTATCTTTCCATTCAGTTGTTTGAATATTCTCTCCTTCAAAGTCTTCTTTAAGATCCATAAAAATGATTTTATTGCATAAACAGAGATATTGTTATACCAAAAGCCTGGACAAGGTTTAGAGGGGCCTTTGCAACAACAACTACAGTTTTATCATCTGTTTTTGATGCCTTTAGGCAGAAATCATCTTCTCCATCAATGGTAAATGCAGCATTTTTAACTGATTGTATCTCATATTGTTGCGGAACATACTTAAGTTGAGTGATATCTTTGGAAGGAAAAGGACCATCAAAGAAGTCTTCTTGTTCAGGTGGAATCCAAAAATTGTTTCCTAGAGAAACTGAGATAGTGTCTCCTAACTGTATACCAGCCAGAAGCTGCTTATGCTGATCAGTTTGCCTTTCTTTCGGTCCAATAAGAGTAAAAGAAGATCCAGTTCTTTGTTTGATCAAAATACCAGCTAAATTTGGTGTAGAGATCGAAAAATCTGTTGATCTTGAAATGAACCATGTTTGTTTTAGGTATTTTGTCTTACGCTTTGCGACCAAAATTGTTACACCACCGATTGAAAGAGAGAATTTAACACCTTTAATACCCCTAATCCATATTCTGTGCCTCCTAACAGAGAATTGAACATTTTTTATTGGAGAAAGAAATGGATCACTATCAAATGATAGAGGAGGCAAACCAAGAAATGCATAATCGTAGTCTTTAGGCAAAGATTCACCCTCAGTTTCGTTAATTTCAAACATATTTGGATCTGGATTGTTGTCCTTAAGTAAGTCAACCCTTTTTGGTGCTTTAGGTTTATTAACAACAGGCGGTTCAAAATCAGATTCACTTTCAGAAGAGGAATCACTCAATTTTGGTAGTTTTACTGACCCAATAGACATTAATAATATGGACAGTCTCGCGAATCTTGAGATTCTGCACAATGTAGCTCTGCATAATGGAATAATTAACCAAATTGTTGATGATTGTGCGGCTTTTTTCGTGGAAGAGGGGAAAAAAATTGACTTTTTGGAATCAATTTGCGAATTTCTTGTGAGGAGATCGGCGGCACCATTTCGATCATCAATAATGCACATGTTATTCAAATTTTACCAGGCAAATGTTTTTAATTTGGATTTGATAATAAGTGTTTTTAAATCTTTTAAAACTAATCCCACTTCTTACGAGCAAGTATTGCTCTATTTGTTTATATGGTTTGCCCCTGAGATAGAAGATATGGATATGGAATTGTTTGAGCATGTTTTAAATACAGATGAAAATGTTGTTAATGGACTATTTCCAACACTCCGCAATTTCTTTTATAGTTTTGAACAATTAAGCAATAATGAGTATCGATTACTCAAATTATTAAGAGAATCTAGCCCATTGCTTAAGACTATATCTGCTGTTCTCCAAAGAGATGATATTGAACTTCTTAAGGTCGCATCATCCAAACCTGGTTTTGATGTTAATTCTGTAATATCCCCATCAATATACGAGCCATCATTTTACACAAACAACTCACCAACATTGGTTATGTATTCTTGTTTTTACAAGTCAATTAATTGCTTAAATCTCCTATTAGACCTAGGGGCTGATTTGAATCTTACTGATTCTGAAGGTAATACTATCATTGATTTTGCATGCGCTAGTGGATCTTTAGAAATATGTGAGCTTTTAATTTCGAAGGGTATTGATATTTCATCTGGGGTTTTTGCTGCTGCAGAGTTTGGTAATTTAGACGTTTTATATAGGTTGGAAAAAGATTATATGATTGATTATTCCAAAATTCATGACAAAAAAGGTTCATTACTTCATAGGGCTGCATTCTCTGGATCTATCGATGTTATTAAGTTTTGTATAGAAAAAAATATTGATTTTTATACACTTGATAAGAAGGTTCGCATTTCTGTTTTCAAAAATCATGTATACATATATCGTGTCAATATAACCCGAAATCATTCATTTTTGTTAACGAATTATATAGAATTGATCCTAATGTTCCTGATTCTGATGGAATGACCCCTTTAATGCATGCATCGCAGAATGGCTTTTATGATATTGTAAAGTTGCTCCTAAAATATCCTAATATAGACTTGAATATTGGTCACAAATTTGGTGTTTTTTCTACTTTTTTATGACTGCAATTCATTGGGCATGCCAAAAAGGATATTATAAGATAGTTGAGTTACTCATTAGCCACCCCAACCACAATATTAATATTAGGGATTCTGAATTTTGTTGCTTTTTATTAAATGGACTCCACTTCATTGGGCTGTTAATTCAAATTCCCAAGAAATTGTAAATCTGTTATTAAGTCAAGACTCAATTGATGTTAATTGTGTTCAAGTTAGTTTATATTTTATCAAGCTTATTTATTGGTTTTGATGGTTTTTTTTTGAATTTTTCTTATCTCCCTTACATCTGGCTGCTTCATATGGATTTGATAATATAGTTTCCTTGCTCCTCAACCACCCCCAAATAGAATCTAATATAGCGGATGCTGAAGGATTAACTCCTCTTCATTGGGCTTCGCAAACAGGAAAGTTAAATTGTATTGAGATTTTATCTTCAGATGACCGTGTTGATTTTGGCGCACAGGACAATGAGATTTATCAATTTCTAATAATGGATCACCCCTTCATTGGGCTGCACAGCAAGATGTAGTTGAAATTGTTGACATAATCATGAAAAAGTCTCAGGATTCTATTAATCAAACAGATAGTGTTTAGCTTTCATTTTTAAAGGGGTTTGTTTATTGATTATTTCACACCGCTTCATTATGCATCATTGAATAATTGCTATCAAAACATTACTTCTTTACTTTTAAGTCCAAAAATTGATCCAAATATTGGTGATAATAATGGAAAAACTGCTCTTCATTGGGCTGTTATAAGGGGAAATTATGAATCTGTTTTCGAACTAATGAAGGGTTCCCAAATTCAGATTAACCAACAACAAGAAAATGGGATGACAGCATTACATTATGCGGCATCAAATGGATTCGAAAAAATTATTTGTTTACTAATTGAATATGGAGCACAAAAAACTATCAGAGATAATGATGAGTTTTGTTTCATTAAAACGATACTCCATTCGATATTGCAAAACGATTTGGTTTAGATTCATTACTAGGATTACTAAAATAGCATTTAAAGTAAAAATCACATTCCTTCATTCATTATTACATCCTTTAAAGAATCTTTAAACGGAGATAATGACACAGTGGCATTCATTGTGAGTTTGGATTCATGAGAGCTCCAGAAGTCGTAAAAAAAGCGATTAATGGGATCTGACAACAATGATACAGTTTCAGATATTTCCATCAAAATAGTAAATATAGACAAAATATACTCAGGTATTTCATCAAACAATACAGATGCCCAAACAATAGAAAATAGGCCTTTCATTCCTGCAAATTTTTGTTTATCATCTTCATCAAGCATTTTGGTAAAAACTTCACAGTATACAGGAATCTTATCTTTTGTTGATGAAAATGACCTAAACAAATATGCTAAGAAAAGAGATGCCGAATCTTGCGTTTCAATATTGTCGGATAAAAGGGCCTGACAAACAAGATCAAGAATCACGTCATTAATCACATTACCATCAATAAGAAATACAGAAGAATGTAGAAAGGCAGTCAAAAATGAAAACATAGAAGGGTGAATTGGTGTTTCAGCATTAAACAATCCATTTTCAGTCAGCAATTGTTTAAAACCTTTGTTATCACCAAAAGAAAACTGTTGACCAATGGAATTGAACATTGATAAGCATCCAATTTCATCTCCAGGTAAAATGTTGGTCTCATTAAATATATTAAAGAAAAAAACAATATTCTCGATGATGATCTCATAACAAAAAGCAGTTTGAATACTTCTTTCTTGAGAAACCTGGTTAATCCATTCAAAAACAAACAATAAGGATGATTTTGAAATTAGTTGAAATATATACTGTTTGAGTTTGATATAGTTTTCACTGATATAATTTCCTTGTATGATTTTAGTGATTAAAAGCGACAAAACTTTGATGTAAGAGGATGTGAGCTCATACCTCGAGACATTTTGAAATTTGCTACCATTTGATAACAACGTTAATATTGAAACCAATTCTTCATAATCATTAGGAACAAAATAGGCAATAATCTCATAGAGAAGAATACACCCCGAGTTCAACTCCTGATCTTTCAAGAGTTGCTCGCATGAATGTTCATATATCCATTTATATGTATCTATGTTTTTATTTGGAAGCAATTCAAATGGGATAATTACATCAAATGTGTCAACACTTTTGAGGATTAATGAGAATAACTCAATAAAATACATATCAAAAACGCATTTTTCATCACAAAAAATAACATAATGGTATAAGTATATACAAAAAATCTCAATTGATAGGATAATCTTGGATTGAGATGGGTAATCGCAGAGAAGATTAATGGCAAATTGAAATAGTTTAAGCATAATTGAAGGCCCAAAAAACCTAACCAATGATCTGAGAAATATAAATCTATCATGAGAAAAGCAGCCTCCTCTTTCATCCCATTCTTCAATAATTCTATTATATAAGTAGACAAAAAACAAATCATTATTTAGAATCTCATCATAAAGAAATTGGTGAATAATCACCCTATTTTCGGGATCAATAAAAAACTCTGTCAAAAATGATACATCTTGGGACTGTTCATAGCTCATACAAAAAGTATTCTTAACAATATCTTTCAAAAAACCCTTGAAGGGCATTTTAACATCAAGTTGAGATGAAGACCTGGGAATCAGTAATTCAATCAACCATGTTAGCAATTGGCAAGCCAAACTCCGAATGCTAAATTCATCTGAATTTAAGCATTTCAATAAATACTCAAAGAGAATAACATTAATTACTGGATTTTTGCCCTCAATAACGGAAAATATTAATGCAGCAGAAACATTATTCACCTCACTCGAATTTTCGAACTGTAATGAAGAATTTATTGCTTCAACAATAAGACGAATTCTTTCTTCTTGAACATGTTTGGAGTTAAGTTTTTCGGAAAAAAAGTTCATGTTGTCAAGAATTGATATTACGATCAACCTGATTTCATTAATAGTATCTTTGAGAAAATCATTTGGTATCTCAATACATAATGACAGAGCTAAATCTACAAATAATGTCATCATTTCTTCAGGAATTGAATATTTCAGTACCCGCTTCAGAATTTGGGAAATACACCCTCGATTTTGATGTTCATTTGAACGAATAAATCGAGTTATAATCTGTGAAATCACTGGTAAACGACAGATAGGATAATAAGATACAGAGTTAGAAATAATGATACCTAGGACCTCACTTGATATCCAATCTAAATTGTCAATCTTCCCAATGATCTTGTTTAAATACTTAATAAAAATCGAAGGGAGTGGTTCAGTTACATGCCAAAAGTATTCTAAATACTTTCGTTTATATATATTAAAAGATATATCGTTCATATAATCACTCGATAATTGTGATATGATTGGCAATGAATAGTCATATTTTCGATTCACTTTATAAGCATTTTTAGGGCTTATATATAATATATTGATAGCCTCTAGAACCAACTTTTGTATTGATGCATTGGTTTGATAATCTAATAGAGTAACTAGCCAATCGAGTATATCACAAACTAAACAATCGATTATGGATAAATTTGGCATTCGATTAATCAGATGATACGAAAGAACCTTTTTCTCATCTGAGTATGACCTATAATTCAAACTTATATGCTTAAAAATGCAGATTACAATTTCCATTGTTTGAATTTGTAAATCATAATTTTTGGAAATAAATTGTGTTTTAAGTCGGGGAAGCAAAATTGATAGAAAATGCTTAAATATTTGGATTCCATTATCAGATGGAATATACCACTTGATCATTTTAAGAGAAAAAGGGCGAGGATTCTCAATATCTTTGGAAAATATCGGCCTAATCCCTAACAATACATTTATTAATGATCCGATAGCTTTTCTTGATAGTTTTCTAATCATTCTTTCCTCATGAAAAAGCGAATCAATTAAATAATTAACAATTTCTTGTTGATGGTTAGGAAAAAATGTTGTTGAGAACTCGATTTGAGATCTGATAATTATACATTTAGCTTCACTAATCTCAGAAAATATATCAATATCATAGTTTTCTAGAGGAACTAATGAGTTATAAAATGGTAGGAGGAAATTCTTTGATATATGAGAATAATTTTCAAAAAATACTTCTAATGCTTTCTTTTTGATTTCTTCATCAGATGCCCTCATCAAAGAAACCAACATATCACTCATTTTATAAACAATACCCGGGTTTTGGGCGCATTCAGCAACAGATGCAAAGGTCATGCATTTGCTGAAAAGTGTAATTGCCCAATCAGCAAGAGAATCTTCTATTTGGAAAAATCTAAAAAACTCAATATACAAATCAAATACCAAAGAAGTGATCTCAATATCTAAAAAAGATATATCATTAACAAAAATTGTTAAATGTAACAATAAATCTTCGTTTGATTCGTTTGTCTCAGATATAAATGGAATCAGAGCTTTTAAAACAGGTATCAATTTACTTCGATATTTTGTTGATTCAATATACTTATTAATATACTCGAAAACATATGATAATGACTGTGGAGATAGTTTGACGATCTTAAATATCAACATTGGATCAAAGTTGCCATTAAGGATACCAAGGAATACAATCGGCAAAAACGAAGAACAAATAGAAATTCTAATATCATCACACAATGATTTATCATTACAAAAAATTGAATAGCAGGTATTAAGCAGTGATTGAATAAAAATGGAAGAACATTCTTTGACATTATTAGTGTCAACATAGGGAATTGGAGAAAAAACAGGTTCAACTAAGTCAAAAAATTTTTGCAAATTCACTAAAACAGGAGTTAGATAATTGGTTTTCATTAGAATGGACAAAGCTTGGGAATATAATCCAATCAAATCTTCAAATTGGCTTTGGGTACCAAAAATGAAACCCAAAACCGAGCAAACAGAGCAGTGATGAACAGGTTTTTCTATTTCAAGATTCGATAATGGTAATCCTATTAATAATGATATCTTGGTAAATATTTTTTGAACTAACTGAGTTTCCAATGAATCCAATCCATATACTCTGATATATGGCAACAAAAAACATAAAAACAAACAGTCAAATTGAGTTGAATTCCATAGACAATATAGCTTAAACATTTTCTCAAATAGTCCTGCTGGGAATCCATATTGAGCAGGAAAAAACATACATATAAGACAGAATCCTAAACATTGCTTGCCAGATACAAGCAATGACAAAAAATTATCAATTACTTCTTGGACAACATGTGATGGATAAAAATCTTTACAGATGATGGCAAAATCCACCAGAGATTCTAGATAATCAGGAGGAAAGACACTTGGCTTAATTTTAGAATTAGAAATTCCTTTTTCATAGATTTTTCGGTATATAGGTTTCCATTCAAGAGTATTTTTAACCAGATTTCCGTATCTCTTCATAATAACCCGATAAAGTGCTACCATCCGTTTTACAAGCGATAAATCATAGTCAGATAGTATCGATTCATATAAAAAGTCAACTAAGCATTTCAATTCTTCTTCATTAAACAATTTACAATCAATCTCAATGAACCTATTCATTCCATCTATCCAAAGCTCTGTAATGGACATCTCACCAAGCAATCGTCCCTTAAGTTCTTCCACATCGTTCAGATAATTCTTAGATACAATTTCCGGGAAATACAAAAACTCCCCCCCTTTCATCACTTTTTAAATCATGTGCAAAATGCAGGGCACTGTAGAGGCTATCGGTAGATTACAAACCACTTTCGACGTAATCAACAAACAATGTATTCTCAGAAATTTTTAACAATGGAAGTTCTCAATTTTTCTGAAATAGTAATTCAATTTGGAATAAATTGACACATACAGTAATTTTGAATATCTTTGACACATTTGTGAGAAAAGGCTGTCACATTGACTATTTAATGATTGCTTTTCTGCTAGCGTTGTGTTCATGTGCCACAAGAAGGAGGCACAGACATCGTATTGAGAGCAACGATGAATATTACACTGTAAGATCAGGTGATTCTCTTGGTGTTATTGCTGAAAGATATGGGACAAGTGTTAGTGCCATATGTTCCGCTAATGGCATTTCCAATCCCAATTTGATTTATGTTGGCCAAAGACTTAGAATTCCAACATCTGGTGGTGGTTCAGCTCCATCTTCTGAGACTGTTTACACAGTTGCTTCTGGTGACACTCTTGGAGCAATTGCATCCAGATATGGAACAACAGTTAGCGCTATCTGCTCATTGAATGGAATTTCTAATCCTAACATGATTTATGTTGGTCAAAGGCTCAGGATCCCAACCTCAGGAGGAAGCCCAGCTCCCGCACCAGCACCAGCTCCAGCTCCAGGTCCATCTGGTTCAATCACCATTTCTCAAATGAAATCTCTTGGCTGGTACTCAATCACCCAAGGAATTCTTAATGACTTGAATAGTTGCTGCCAAAGGTTTTCAATTACAACATCTGCTAGAATTCGCCATTTCTTATCTCAATGCTCCCATGAATCTGCCTGTGGTGTTTACACTAAGGAACTTGCCTCAGGTGATGCCTACGAATATCGCAGCGATCTTGGAAACACTCAACCAGGTGATGGAAGAAAGTTCAAAGGTGGTGGTTACATCCAGCTTACCGGAAGAGCTAACTATCAAGCATTTGCCAACTACATTGGTGATCAAGGTGTTATGCAGGGTGTTGATTATGTAGCTACACATTATCCATGGACATCAGCTGGTTTCTGGTGGTACAGAAATGGAATGAACAATCTTTGTGACCAAGGTGCATCTGTTGAGCAAATCACAAGGAGAGTTAATGGTGGTTACAATGGTCTTGAAGATAGGAGAATGTACTACAACAGAGCTTGTAACATTTGGTAAATGAGCTTTCCATTTTGTTTGGTTTTTTCATTTAAAATGGTTCTACATACACAAATCTAAAGCTAAATTTTTAATCTTCGTATTTATATAGTCAGCCATATCTATTTCCGATTCTAGTGGGAATACTTGATGAGATTCACCATTATGCTTTTTAAGGTCTCCATATTGGATCCTCTTTTCAGTTTTTTCCCAAGAAAAAGGGTGGTTATACAAATTTTTGTTTCTCTTGCTATCTGAGCGATTGATCGATTTAACACCACTTCTAATCTATTTGAAAATGCTCAATACTGATTAAGATTATGAAGTATTTATAGACTATAAAAAACTACAACCATAAACTTTAGTGGGACACCAATACTACTATCTATATTACCATTAACAAGAAATCTTTTAGAAAGGCTTATTTGCCTTATTTACTTTCATCATAAACAATTAATCACGTTCTCTTAATCAATTTGCCGTTTAGTAACTTCAGAAACTCAAATAGCTCGAAACAAATTATCCTTTAAGATCTGAGTTCAATGTGGGATATTGGGATTTAAAATGACTGGGAGCTAATTGATCAATGTAATAAGCTTAGGAAAATGGCAAAGATAAAAAATGATGATGAATGAAAAACTAGTTCTTCGCTTTCGAAAATTCATTATAGAATAGTTCAAACATTCGACAAACTCTTTCACAATAAAAATTAAGGCTCTTAATACCAAGAGATTGATCTGTTGATGATACATAGAATTTAATACTAGGATGTTTTCTCATGTAGCTATCAGAGATAATTGAAGTGATCCTAGATTTTGAGTCTGCAAGAATTTGTTTCAGTATGTCGAATTCATTACCAGAAATAGCATTTTTTCCATTATTATATTTAAGTATATCTTGACACAGGATTTGAAATGCAATTCGGCCCTCTTCATTTTTCTTGTTTTCGGCTTCAGCGATATCGTTTTTATATGAAGAAACAAAACCTTTCGGAACTTGATGAATATTTCGAACTAGCTTATTCTCGGAAATTATATATTTTTTCATAATATAGTCATGACATTTGTCCAAAGTTGAATTTAAGACTTCATATGTTACGGAATTAGTAGAATAACTAATAATAGTGTTAGAGGAGGTGAAATTGATTAAAAAGTCATTTTCAAATTCGGAAATTTCTTCATTATTATTTGGCTCATTAAAATTTTCAATAACTGATTGAATCCAAAAATCAATGATCTTAACACCCTTGATTACAATTGATTCAATATTGCTATCATCGTAAAGAACACCAAAATTATTGGTATTCATATCAGACAAATAGAAAATTCGAGTAATGAGATCAACTAATGTTATGTATTGTTTCATTTCATGAGATTCTAACATAAAATCTCTGATTTTCTTAATACGATCTTCATTAGAAACGATATGTTCTTTATCTGAAGAATTAAAATCAATTAATGTAATGCCCTGTTTCTTATCTTCAGATTTTGATCCTGATTCTTTCATATTCTCAATGTTTGTATCAAAATATGAAATATCTGAATATCGAGGTTCTCCTTTAACTTCTTCAGTAGCAATGAATATTCCATATCGAAGATTATCAACAATTAGAAAATGAACTTTAGGACCAATCCCAATTCGAGATAGTAAATCATATCCAAGTAATTCACACAAGTTCAAATGATCATGTTCATGTTCATGATTCAATCCCAAAAGAGACTGATTTGATATACTACCAAAGTATTTCTGAGATGATTTATTCACAAAGTCATTACTATTTTTAGCTATAGTTTTGCATTTATAGAATCGATGACATTTGATATAATACTTCGAACAACTGATCAAATGATCATTCTCCCATTTTTTGTCTTCAATAATGCAACCAAAGTGTCTCCCCATATTCTTTGGAAATAATTCAATCATTCTTTTTTCAGCACCTTTAGTATATTTAACTGATTTAGAAGATCGATTAAATTTGTCTTGTGAGCAAACCCATTCTTCGTCAACAAATTCGTCCGTGAATGCAATAAGCAAAATGGTGTGTGATACACTGAATATACTAGAAAAGTGATCTATCATCTCAATAACTGGCATATCACAGACTGATTTCTCAAATTGAACCCTTCCTTCATTTAAGAATTTCAAAAGACTTTTAATACGAAATGAAAGACAAGGAAATGTGAGGTCTCTACAATCCAATGTTTCTTTTAGAATATAATCAAATATTGAATAAGAAGTATATCTTATAGACAAATACTGATAGTTTTCATAATCCTTATAATTCTTCGCTCCAAAACTGGCATAAAACATTCGAATATTTTCTTTTGATGATCCAATATATGATTCATAATCGATTATTCCATGATAAATTGTTATTATGTCACGAACCATTTTCATTTGAATCTCCAGACAATCGACGTATAATATTTTCCATTTAGTTAAGTCAAAAACAACATTAGTAATAGCAGGACCATTAATCAGAATATCTTGACACCATGGAATTATAATATTCTCAAATAATAACACATTACCTAATTGCAAAGAAGAATTGGTAAGTATAGAAATGGTGTTTTCAACAGGATCAAACTCGACATTATCCCTAGGAGGTGTGCACTCATGAGTAATTACTGTAGTAGTAGGGTTTTGATTATCTTTGTGAAAACCCATAATCTTTTTTGGGGCCAAATATTGATTTTCATGCTCCATTTATTATTAATTTATGTAAACTGGCAAAAGTGTTCTGAAACAATTTATCGTTAGTAGAAAAAAAGTATTCAAAATTGGAAATTTGACAAAAGTGACGATTTTCAAAGAATTAAGTCCTACACAGGTGGCATTAATATGGATAGAATCTTATAGCCATTTGAACATTTTTCAAGCCATCAAAACGGCTCCACACATACATTCACACTAATATAGTGTGTTATCCATTGAAACAGCTAAAATTATATAGATTTCTTCCTGTTTCAACGTTATTTTTCTAGATTTCAAACGAGTATACCAAGGATTGAAGTTTTAAATAGATCCAACGAAATTTTAGAGTCTTATGATTGTGAATGTATGCCAATACAAAGATTAAATCGTAAATATTGGATGGAAGGTTTATCCCCGTTCACAAAATGTTTTATAAAACCGCAATATCCCTTCTCCAGCAATAAATGTTTCCGTTCTTTCAATCAAGAATGAAAAATCCACATTGAAACGGTAATGAAAGATGATTTAAATGAGACTTATATTTTTAAGGAAAAATCCTCAACAATGATCTCAAAAACTATGCTTTTGACAAGGTTAATAGAAATGGAAAGAATTCAAAGAATGCTGCATATTCTATTGCCCATTACACCCGGATGATTTGATAGAATCCGAGCTATTTTGTTCATCAGTTTTGTTTTTTAGTTTGATAATGTTAATCCAAAACATTTTTCAACCCATGTTAAATACAAAGTATATGGTGTAATAATGTAATTCAAAAAATAATTTTGAATAAAACCTCCATAAATAATAAATGATTGAAGAGAATAATTCTTTTGATCGCTTCCTTTTTTATGATGAAAAAGAGATTCATATGACTGATATCGAGTATTGTGTAGATCGAATTTTAATGTTTCCCAAGATTCGGCCGCATCAACTTGAGAAAGCAATAGCTTTAGCTTATCAGTATTGCAAGAAATCGGATTTCAGGAGGATAATCTTGGAAAATATCAATCAATGTCCAGTATTGATATACAGATTGTACAAAAGAGGGGTTTTTGTTTTTGAAGAAATCGAGCCATGTTTGAGATTTGATAATAGTTTTTTGTTATGCTATTATTTTATGGAAGAGATCGAAGATTTCCAAAGTTTTATACAAAGAAAGAATAGACCATTTGATTTTGATGAGTCATTTTTTAGGAATACAAATGATATTAATCATTTAATACAGTATGGTTTTCTTCCTCAGAGTCTTGAGTATTGTCTCAAGTACGATGTTATTGATGAATTAGTCGGTTTTAATATTATGAATCAAAAAGCTAAATGGAGTCCATTTGAGTGGAGTATGAAGCAAAAATCTCTTGATCTTTTAGCTTTTTCTGGTTTTTTTGGCTCAATTAAGTGTTTTAAGCATTTATTATTGAAAGGATTCGAGATCGATGGGAATGCTAGATCTATGGTTGTATGCAGTGGTTGTTTAGATCTATTACATTTATGTCAAGTTCAACAGTTTTTAACTTCTGAATGTGTGTGCAAAGCATCTGAGTTTTTCCACTTACCAATTTTGGTTTATTTTTTTGAAAATGGATCTGATATAAATGCTAAAGATAAAGATGTTGTGTTTTTGTGCTCAATATAACATCTCTTCATTATGCTGCAAAAAATGGCCATTTTAGTCTCGTTGAATATCTAGTTTTTAGGGATGCAGATATAAATGCAAAGAGTAATAATGTGGAATATATCTATTTAATTATACTCCTCTTCATTATGCTTCTGAATATGGTCATCTTAATGTTGTTCGATATCTGATTAATCAAAAAGTAGACATAGATCCAAGTACTAATTGTGTTGAGTATTTGAATTTCTTTCAACCCCTCTTCATTTATCTTCTGAAAATGGCCATCTAAGTGTTGTTGAATGTCTTGTGAATCATAAAGCTGATACAAATGCAAAAGATAACAACTTTTTGTTAAAAAATATGAATGTACTCCTCTTCATTATGCTGCTCAAAATGATCATATTAGTGTTGTTGAATATTTAGTGAACCAAAAAGCTGACTTAAATGCAAAGAATAAACATTTTGTTTCATTAGTTTTTCCAGAACTCCTCTTCATTATGCTGCTAGAGAAGGGCATCTTAGAGTTGTTGAATATCTGGTAATTCACAAAGCTGGTATTAATTCAAAAGATTGGACAACTGAAATTCCATGTTTAACCAAACTCCTCTTCATTGGGCTGCCTGGAAAGGTCATCTTAGTGTTGTTGATTATCTTGTGAATCAACAAGCCGAAATTAATGGAAAAGATAATAGTGTTAAGTTTTTATAATTGGCTTGACTCCTCTTCATTATGCTGCTTCAAATGGTCATCTCAGTGTTGTTGAATATCTAGTAAATAAAAAGGCCAAAACAAATGAAAAAGATCAATACGGGAGAACTCCTTTGAGATTAGCAAATGATACTAGGAAGGATGATGTCGCCAAATTCTTGAAGGAACATGGAGATGGGGGAGATTGTCGAATCTGATTTCATACATTTGAATGATCACTAATTTTTTTCTTTGGAGATATTATTAATTCTTTGTTTTGGAGTGATGATATAATATTATAATACTAAAACATAGATCAGGGAAATGAGAGGAAAAAATAAATGAAACAGGTCATGTTATAGATAGGAATGATAATTGATTAATACTAAATAAACATAAGAATCTCACAGCAAGCTTTGAATATATTGGTAGAAGGAGAAGTACCATTCATTAACCATCATGTTTCCAAGATGATCAGAGGAGTTCATAAATGCCGATAAAAAGATATGAGAATTAGTTTTCATTCCATAAGAATTCATCAAATTCACTTTCAGATGTTTCATAACTCAATTCAATGGTTTTGGCTTAATCTGTGTAACCATTGATGATTTCACAGACAATATTGAATGCCCCGCTATTTAAACAACGGTTTATTATCAGAAATGAACTATTACATTTCCTCTCAGGTCCATCCTCTCACCACAAAAAAGCTTAAATAATTTTTGCTTTCATATAATATGATAAGAATATATGAGTGACATGGAACAGTGACAAATATTCTATTTGTTCTCAGGGATGACCCAAAAGTGAACAACTATTCATTCAGCACCGGAACAGGTCGGATGGTTGAATCTAGTTTAATTTTACAAAAAGTGTCAAAAAATGAGCGCTAAAAAAGCTGAACAACAGCTTAAAGATGCCGAAAAGTTCTGTAAAGAGGGAGAAAAGGCTTTTAAAGGAGGATTTTTCAGCAAACCAGATTTTCCAGATGCAGGAAGCAATTTTAACAAAGCAGCAGATATCTTTTTGCAGAATAAGCAGTTTGAATTAGCAAAGAAGTACTTTGAAAAAAGTGGTATTTCCTATGATAAGGGTATGATATTACAAAAGAGTGGAAGCATGTATGCACAGGCTGCACAGGCTGCTTTTTTTATGAATGAAGCTCCAGAAGTTGAGAGGCTTCTTTTAGAAGCGAAAATGAGGTATTTGGAAGGAAATCAAGCTCTTCAGGCAATCAGGCAATTGCGTGAAATGGCAGAAAAGGCGAAACAAACGTTGCCAGCATTGGCTTATACTTTATATGAGCATGCACTTGATCTTGTTGAGCAAGATAATCAGTATCACTGGGAAAAGGACTCCTTTATTGATTTTGCTCTTTTGGCATTGGAAATGGATAAGTACCCAGAGGTATACAAAGCATGGGATAGGGCTGCCAAAGCTTTTCTTGTTCTCAAGAATTATGATTCTGCAGCGCATTGCATTGTATCACAGATTGTGCTTCATCTTAAAAAGGGAGATATTGTTGCTGCTGAAAGGCTGTTTGATGATTCAATGCAAAATGATTTCTTCATCAGAACAGATGATTTCTCAATGATTGATATGATCATCCGCGGTGTCAAATCACATGATGGAGATTTACTCGAGATCGGGCAAAAGAATGTTATTAATCAATTCCTTAAACCAGAAATCAGCAGGATTATTTTCTCATTCAAGGCACCTAAGTCTACCCCAGTGCCCAAAGAAGGCAACCAAAAACCAGCCCCAAGGGTCGAAAAAACAGAAGAGGAAGAGACAGCAGAAAAGGACGAAGAAGAAGAATGGATTTTGTAAAATCTCCAGTTTACATTAGTTTACATTTGTAAAACGGTTTTGGTCGGCCTTTTTATATGTCAACCCCTGTAGAAGAAACAAAAGCCCCAGCTACTGTTGAGGCTCCAAAGAAGAAGGAAGATGTTGTTCTTGGTCCACAGAAAAAGGAGGGCGAAATTGTTTTAGCCGTTGCCCACATTTATGCTACAAAGAACGATACATTTGTTCACGTTACTGATCTTTCCGGTTCTGAAACTCTTGCTCGCTGCACTGGTGGTATGGTTGTTCGTGCTCAACGCGATGAGTCCACACCATATGCTGCTATGCTTGCTGCACAACAAGTTGCTCAACGTCTTAAGGATCTTGGCATTGATGGCGTTCACATCAAGTTCCGCGGAAAGGGTGGTTCATCAAGGCGCCTCCCAGCACAAGGTGCTCAATCAGCCCTCCGTGCTCTCGCTAGATCTGGAATCAAAATTGGCCGCATTGAAGACATCACACCTCTCCCACACGATACAACACGCAGGAAGGGAGGCCGCCGTGGTCGCAGGCTTTAAGCTTTTTAAATGAAAGAGTTTGTGAAAGTTTTTTTAGTAATATGGATCCCTTAAACAACAAAGATCTTAAGCATTGCATCGAATATCTTAATGTCGAAGGAGAGAATATTCCTCTTCCATGCAGGGAGAACGAGATCTCTAGCATAATGAATTTCATTCAGGATGCTTTTTCTTCAGATGAACCCATCAATAATGATTCGAAGCGCTCTAAAAAGGGGAAGACCAAGGATATCACAATCTCAAAACCTACTATTATGTTTGTTTCGGGTAATCCAGGCACAGGGAAAACAGCGTCAATCAAGTTTTGCATTCAACAATCTGAGTCTCCAGAAAGAATCATGTTTATTAACGCAAAAATCCAATCAATTGCATATTTTACGGAAAAAGATGTTATTCCAAAGGTTTATGTTATTGATGAAGTCGAATCTTATACCAGTATATCGAATATTATTGATAATGGCAAGCGTTTACATTATTCTTTGATATTCATTAGCAATGTACACGATGATAGCACAATACAAAAGGTTACAACAGGTTTAATGATTCAGAAAATTCGATTCGAGAGTTATAATGAGAATGATATTCTCAGAATCCTCACAGAGAGAACTGGCGGGTTGAACGAGAATTTGGATCAAAAAGCACTCTTATTTTTAGCAAAGAGGGTTGTTAAAGATAGAGGCGATGCTAGAGCAGCTATTAATAGACTTAACTCTATATTGGCTGATGCATTACAGAAAGGTATAAACAAAATTGATCTTAAGACAATGGTGAAATTATATGATGGACAAAATACATCAATTCATGATTCATCAATTATTCAAGAAATGCCATTATATCATCAAATCGCACTCATATCCATCTTTAAATCAGGTAAGAAATGGGTTGACAATTTTCATAGAATTACCAGGGAGAAGGGCCTTGAAAAGTATTCAGATGTTAAAGAATTATTTGATGTGCTTGCATCATACCCTAATATTATCAAAGGCAGCTTCCAAAATCCCTCTTCGTTAGTGGACAGAGATACTTTGGAATTGTCTATTGATACCGCAATTAAAAACTTTTTATAGAACAATTCAGTATTAAAGTATATAATAATAATTATAATTATTTTTTTACTTCTTATCTAGGCAGGGTGTTCCTCTGAGCGCCACCTTAAGTTACATGACAATTCAAAGATGCTGTTTTGCAAATTGTAGTGCTTCAAATGGTGATTGAGTATATTCAATTATGTCAAATAAATGCACCTCAAGGCATAATTACAAATAATATCGCCATTTCATATTGTGTTCCTGATCCAGATGGGTTAAGTCTGTTTATTCATAAACTTTGGTTCTCATTCAATCACAAATATAGCCATTATGTTCAGAATTATATAGATATTGTTTGTGTGTTTTTCAATCCTATATCTCTCTCAAACTTCATTCAAAATTGATATTTTGTTCGAATAGGGGAATATTTCACAATAATGGTTGTTCACCTATATGTTGCAAAATCAAATTGTGTGTTTGTGAAAAACAAAACAAACACATTTTAATAATCGAAACCAAAAAGGGAATTTTCATTATGCTAGTGCTCCCAGTCCACAAGAAAACGAAAAATATCTAATGTGCACATGCCTCACTCAATGAATCTTAAAGAATACAATATATCGGTCTTATTTTTTTCCCCCTCACACAGCAAATAATCAAGCAACAATGTATCCATAAAAAAAGAAAATCAAAAAATGTATCCATTTGAGTGAAATGTATAAGCAAGTTTCTCATATAAAGTTTTGCTTTATAGATAATGATAAAAAAGCCATAAATTCTCTACATAGTCAAGAAATGAGAAGTATTTTGCGAGATATATCTGACGAGGAAGACTTTTTTAACAGTTTGATCATTATCAGAGAATTATTGATAAAAGATGGTTTTATTCCAGATTACCAAATATTTTTAGAATATGATATCTGCTCAAGAATACTATATTTCCAAGGAAATTATCCAATCGGATTTCTAGATCCAATTTTTGATTTGGTAGCAAAAATCTCTCTTAACGATGACATATCTTTGTATTTATATCGAAACGAGTTCATCAGTATATGCGAAAGTCATATAATTAGCAGTGCTATCGGAAATGATACCAAACATAATGCAATTAAAATAATTTCTAATTTAATCAAGCCATTATGTAATGACAATATTGATAAACTCTTGGAAATCAGCATCATGGGCATATTAAGAAATTATTTTGAGTTTTCCGGTGATTTAATTGTCTCAATTGCTCGATATGGCTCTCAATCAGATATTATCCCTCAAATAATAAGAGAAATAGCATCATTTAGCGAAATCAACGAAAAAAATTTGTTTTCTCTTATCTGGTTTTGCTTTTATTGTGTATATGGGGAAATAACCAATGTGTTATATGTTGTATCACACCCAGATATAGAAGAAAAACATAACAATCTGTTATATTTAATTTCTGGCTTCTTCATTGATCCTAATCAGAGTTTGTTCATTCCTTTTATCCAAACAATATATCTTATATTGGAGAGTAATCAATACAATGATGATCTTGCAGAGATAGTTTCATTCAATTCATTGTCATCAGCATTTTTTGAGTCAAATATCAAACAATCGCGCAAATTTCTAATACTTTGTGTTTCTCTAATGATAGGGCATCAATATTTCCCATTTTTTGAAAGCGGAGACCCACAAACAATGCTCATTGCATATGTGAACCAGTTCAATGATTTCTCATTCTCTGAAAAGCGATATTCTATCATCATACTTCGCCATCTGTTAGAAGTACTAAATCCGCCATTACCAGCTGAAATTCATAATAGTTTCTTAGATGTTTTACTTGAATTGACAATAATATCTTATGAAAATTATCTGACATTAATTTTTACCCTCCTTACAAAACACATGAATGACCCCTACATACAAACAATTCTCGAAGATATCTCACTAACATTGGAAAATGATAACTCTCCCAAATCTCATGCATTATCAGAGTATATCAATAGGGTGAAAAAGCAATGAACGATTAATTTCCTTGACGTTCATTTGCTATAAAACATTCAAAATTGTCAGGGTCTAAGAAAATAGATTTCATTTCTGATATTTATGTCACTAAAGTGACAGATGTGTCAAAAATGTCTGATATCAAAATTGAGAGGTGATTTGACCATAAAGTCATTTCTGATTAAGAAAATTCCTTAGAGCCGATTATTTTCCTGAAAATTGACCTATCATGTTTGAGTAGCAGAATCTCTTGATGGAGTCTCCCTTCAGTATTTTGCCTAGATATTCTCAAAGTATAGATGACCGTATTAGCAAAAGGAGCATTTCTGGTAGTACTCGAGTAATATATCCATGTCGAAATGCGCAACGTAAGGTTGTACGGGTTGTTGATAATAGAGATTTTGAGAATTCGAATTTACTTGAATTAAGTCCAGTAGTGACTCACAAATGCTCTGTTTCAGCATCTGTGCCTGCTCCAAATTCTGGGATGACTAGCCAGCTTGGTTTTTCTACAGGAATGGGTGCACCGATATCATCTTTGACAACAAAGTGTTTAGGAGAAGTATATAGCGATAGGATTAGTTTTAAACTCTCGACAAATGAAGAAAAAATATTTTGTCCCTTCAATTATTTACCGATTTGCGAAGAACAAGTGCTTTTGACAGTTGTTCCGCCTCAAGTGACTCTTCCATTTACCATAAATGGTGTAGTAATGTTATATGCAGGATCAGAAGTAGATGTTAGTTCCATAATTAAAAATGGAGAAAACAGCATTGTATTTAATACAATGAATAATTCTTCTTTAATAGTTGCTTCGATACAATGGAGATTATCTAATAATATCAATACATTAGCTAATGAAATAGTTAAGAAGTATCCATCAATGACAATTCTTCCTGAAACAAATTTTGTGACTGATATTTGTCCATTATCACATTCTCAGATTAGGATTGCTTCCAGAGGATCTGAGTGTTCTCATTCACAGTGTTTCGATTTATTGTCATTTCTTCAAAACGTCAGGAATTCCAATGTCTGGTTATGCCCAATTTGTGGTAAGCATCTTAGTTTTTCTCAGTTGAGGCATGACCCTTCATTTTTGAAGAACTGCGAGTCTTTGTTCAAAACTGAAGTAGATGAGTTTCCGAAGTCTGAGTTTGAGGACTCATTCCTGACTTTAACAAACCAGCCATTTCACTCGTCTGCATTTCCATAATAATTGTTTAATAAATTATTTTTTAATTTCACGTATCTTTTGTAAACAACTGTTATGCATGTTGAGGTATTGATCTCTTTTCAATATTAATTGTTCTTTCTTCTCATTCATGTCTCTCAGTTGATTAATCACTATTAAAGCTTTTTCTTTTATCGAAGCATTATTATCTGTCAGTGTTTTGATAGGAGAACCTCGACTTTTGTATACTGCCAAAAATTCCATAATCTTTTCTCGAATACTGTCACTCAGAAATCCCAAAGCAGAAGATCTCAATCCCTTTAATCCATGATATTCAAGTGCTTTTTCATGTTCTGTTGATTGTCTAAATATTTGCAATTTATTACCAATTTTCATTTGGCATATTTCTAAAGAATTAGCCCTAAATTCCATTGTATTTATAATTTGCTTGTATCTTTGCTGGTTTATCTCAAGAAATACATCACACTGAGGAATCATTTCCTCTTTCTTCATATCATAATCATGTGAGTCCTTTTGAACGACCTGATACAAGCCAGATAAATAAACAATATATGATGGAAAGGCACATTTCAGTTCTTTCTTTTCCTCTTGTTCCAGCTTGACTTTCTTTTCCTTGCTCTGAAAATAGTCCATTTCATAAACAGGTGGATCCTTTTTTTCACAATTCGAATTGAATTCTAGCAAAAACACATTTTTTTCTTGTCTATGAATCCTAAAATTAATTGAAAACCCAATAGGTTTAACTTTTGCATATAGATTTGGAATAAACAATAATAAATACTTTTCTTTTTTAAATCGTATATAAAAACATCTATCCTTATGCAACTCTTCAATAAATTTAGCCGTAATAATATCCAAATCATCAAATTTCGAAAATTTTTCCACCTCCACCAAATATGATCCAATATACTCTAATAATATCATTGATTTCATTTCATAATATAATAAAGGGTCCCCCTCGGTGATGTCATAATAAAACCTGCCTTCTTTAAACATCCTGATCTGTGATAAAAAATCTTTTGGAATTTTCTCCATTTGTTTGGCAAAATTTGTCTCTTTGTGCTCTAATTCCTGCATCCTTCATTGATATTCTCTCTTCTCTCAGTATAATATGAATGATTCTTTTAGAAATTCTACAACCCTTGATGAGCTTTTGGGGTACTTAGATTCTGTTGAATCTACTGTCGCCCAAGATTTTGTGCTTCCTGATTTAAGCCACGCTCAGGAATTGCAGGAAGAAGTGGCAAGGAAGATTACTGATCTTGAGTTTAAACTTAAGGAATCGGTTAGCAAAGAAGAAAAAGCAAAAGAAGAACTCCAAAAGACAATTTTAAGAGTTAATGAAGAGCAGGAAGTTTTGAAGAACAAATTCAGTTCCAAAATGAATACTCAAAAACGCAAGTATGAAGAAATAATATCTAGGCATCAACAAATGATGGATAGTTTAATACAAGAAAAAGCTTCTCTAGGCAAAGAATGTGAAAATATGGCAAAAAGAGTACAGATTGCCAGAGAAGAAGCTGCAAGGAGAGAAAAAGAAGTTCAAGAACAAGCAGCCACACAGATTGCACAACAAAGAGAGCTTGCAATTGCCCAAGAAAGGGCACGTCAGAAAAAAACACTGGAAACAAGAATTAAAGAAGTCAAAGAAGAGACTGTTAAAGCTTTGCAACCTGAATTAGAAGCACTAATTAGCAGACAAAAGCGCGAAATAGAATCATTTAAATCTGAGAAAGATGATGAGATTAGATCAATTCGAATGAATTGTGAAAGGAGAGCCGAAGAAGAAAGGGCTAGGCTTGTTGAACAGTTGAACAAAGAAAGAAAATCAGAATATGATTCAATGGAGGACAGATTACAGAGACAGATTGAAAGAGAAAGGGATCTTCATAAGCTTGAAATCGATAGGCTTATCCAAAAGATCAAGCAAATCGAAGATACCAAAGTAGATACAGCCTCAATAGCAAAGGCAGACAATGAAGCGCTTATTAATGAGACCAGAGAAAGATGGAAAGCCGAATTGGCATCAGAACAATTGAAGCATTCACAAGAAATGGAAAAGCTTAAAGAGAGTATCAATGAGCGGATAAATAGAGCAGTTGAGGAAGAGAGAGTATCATTGAAAATTGCAGAAGATGAAATTAAAAAAAAATTAGAGAATTCATTGAGAGAGAAGAATGAAAAGAAGCTTGCTTTGGTAGTTAAGAAACTTGAAGAAGAATCCACTCAATTGAAGTACAAATACATAGAAGAAAGCGACAGGAAAATCAAAGAAGCCCAGTCTTTGACGCAAAAGGCGCTTTCCAGTTTAGAAGAAGAAAAAGTGAGGAATGCTCGACAAGTATCACTTCTTAAAGCAGGAATTGAAGATGAAAAGGAAATGTATAAGAGGCTAGAGAAGGAAAATGAGCGTATTATTGCTGAAATCGAATCACAGAAAGTTATGATCCAAAGGATTGTAGAAGAGAATAAGCAAAAAGAAATACAAATTGCTGAATTTAAGGCAATATCCCTCGAAAGGGAAAAGCAGATCCGGCTTTCATTTGAAGATAAGGTATCCGAATTCATGAAACAAAATGAGGCACTGAAATCACAAATCGAATCAAATAAGCTTCAATGGGATAATGAAAAACTTATTTTAGAAGAGCAACATCAGAATGAGCTTGCATCAGTATCAAAGAAGGTGAAATCTCTGATCGAAACTAAAGAGCAAACAATTAGCTCATTGAAAGATCAGTTATCTGTTGCTCAAAAAAGGTTAAGAGAGATAGAAGACTTATTACACAACCAAAAGAAGAATATGTTGGTTGGAGGTAATTCTTCAATCAAAAAGAAATAGAATTTAATACACTATCAGATGTTTATACTATTAGATCCAAACGGAAGCCATGAAGATTCATCATTCTCTGATGCTCTGTTATTAAAGTTATTATTATTAGGAATTTCATAAAACTTAACAATAGTCTGAAGAATTATATTACCTTGAGAGAATCCATTATAGCTATTCATCCCATATGAACCCGTTGTTGCTACGACGGATGCCTCTTTTATAACATATTGTGGTCCATATTTGTACCCATATGAATAGTAAAATATAGATATTGTTCTTTGGACATGATTAGCAGTTGTAGGAATTGTTGTAGCTGTAGGAAAGGATATATCAATTGTGTCAGCAATATATGGAGCAACTTTTACAGTAGATGAAATACCATCTATTGTAGTATTCATACTACTAACAATTTCTTCAATTCTGGTATTGTATCCAAATAGAACATTGGTGGTATTAATAGCCAACCCTATTTCCTGACCAAACAAGAAACCACGATTCTTTTTGTTCGCAGATACAACACCAGCGTCTTCTGCTGATAGAAATACAACCGGTGCAGGTGTATTTTGCAAAACATATCCAACAGAGTATTTAGCGGCTTCTGGCGTATTTGTAAAATCAACATACTCTTCTTTTGTTACAGGATTATTATCTGTATAAACACAAAGCATTGTTCTCATAATCCATGTTGTAACCGAACCAATTGAATCATCCCCGTATTCAGAACACATTTTAACCATTTTTGAAGGATGATATTGTTCAGAAGGTAAGCAAATATCAAATTTTTGACTGGGACAGCTCGGGTCACAACAGCAGTTTTCTGTACACATATTACTATTAATTGCACACGAGCAGCTGCTTTTTGTTGATGTGGAAATTGAAGAACTAGAACTAGAATTTATAGGAGTGACATCGCTAAGACCAAAATCGCTAATCAGCTTCTGATAAAAAATGATCCAAAGCATTTATTGTTAACGTTCGTCTAAATTTCCCTTTGGGTAAATTAATTCATATGTTTACAAAAAGTGGGAATAATTTACAAGATTATCGTTGTGAATTATAGATAGTTTATTTAATCGTTCTTTAATGGGAAAAGGAAAAATTAAAGAACACAAAAAGACAATCGAAGAGCAGATTGAAGTCGAAGATGATGAAGCTGAGAAAGAATTGGAAGCACTTGGACTTCCAAAAGAATTTTCATCATCGAAAGGGAAACAAATTCAAAAAAATCCTGTTGAGGCCCATAGGATTGGACAAGTGAGAAAATATCAGCGTATTCTGAGAAAGAAGATGCAACAATGGCAAATAGAGAGAGTTAAAGGAATGAGAGAAAAAACGAAAAAAGAAATTGCATAATGATTCAACATTTATTCGAGATTCGTTTTCAAACCCAATTCTTCTAATATAGCCTTTTGCTCCATTAAATCTTTTCTATTCTTAATATCCCTCTTCTTTTGTTTAATCCACTTGTTTCTCTGACTAAGCAACTCTGTTTGAGCATCTGAAAGCTCTTTCCTATACTCTTTAGCAGCATCTCTGTAAACTTCAAGCTGAGCAGTAATCTGTTCAAGACTATATTTCTCGGATTTGCATTGATTTTTGTACTCATTAACAGTTTGTTCAACTTCAATACCGGGTTTCCTTCTAAGTTGGGTACAAAGCTCTTGATATTTAGATTCTTCTTCTTTGATCTGTTCCTGAAGATCTGTAACCTGTTTAGTTCTTTCAACCAATTCTGTTTGTAATTCTTGATATCTTTTCAGTTTCTCGAATCTTAATGGGTCACTGCTTTCCAACAAAGTCCATCTGTGAATATTAATTGGTATTGAGAGTTCCTCCTCCATCGCTGCTCGCTCAGCCTTTAATTGAAGCAATTCTTTCTGAAGGTGATGAACATCATCTCGTTTTTCTTTAAGTTGGATATCAAGCTGAGATAAACTTTCGAGTTTCATTCGATCTTTCTCAATTTGGTTTCGTATCCTTGATATGTCTTGTTCTTTAATGTCATAATCTCTTTCACCTCTTCTGCATTGATTCTTCAGAATTTCAAGCTTTTTACCAATATCACGAATTTCAATCTCTCTTTTAACATTCATATTACTCATATGATCTCTTTCCCGTTTCACTTCTTGGAGTTTCTGATACTCAATTCCTAATTGTGCTTCTGCATCTTTGATTGCCTTTTCAAGTTTGCTAATCTCACCTTCATGTGATGCAATGGCTCTCTGTGATGTTGCCATTTTAATCTGTACTTCTGTGAGCTTCTCTCTCAAATTTTGCTCTTCTCTTAAAACTCTTTCAAGATCATTTTTGTGTCTTAGCTTTTCTTCTTCTTTATGACGAATATCATCTTTATGTTGATCAATAGCATTTTTCATCCTAGCAAACTCATGATCAAGATGCTCAATTTCGGCTCGAACCTCTTTAACTTTTTTAGATGCTATTTCTCTTTCACCACGGACTTGTTCATATAAAGACTGTTGTTGGTGAATCTTTCGATCAGCATCAATGATTTCTTTATTCTTCTGATTCACTTTGTTTTCTATATCCTTGAGTATATCTTGGGCATGAAGATATTGAGATGTGGCTAGAGAAAGCTCCTCGCTATATCTTTCTCTATCTTTCTCAATAGAAAATATTTTCTTTTGTGTATCTTGCAAATGAGATTTAATTATTGATACCTCACATTCTATATTGTTTGTTTGGTTCTTGTACATTTGAAGGAGAGTATCATTTTTAACTTGCTTATTCATTTCTCCTTCTTTCTTCTTCAATCTTGAATTTTCTTCTCTTGTGCACTCATCAATCTGTTTTCTAATCAACTCACTCTCTCTCCTAATTTTATCAATTACATCCTGTGCCTCATTAATACTTGTCTTAATAGAATCGGAATCTTTCCGTATTTCTGCATATTGATCCTGAATTTCTCTCTTTTTGAGCTCAATTTCATTCCTTTCTGAATCTTTCTGATCACATTGTTTTCTTAAATCAAGTACTTCTTTTTGTTTTAGGTCATATATTTGCCTATTTTCAGCTATTTCCCTTTCAATTGTTGATATAGATTGAGCAATGCTATCTATATCTTTTTGAAGTTTTCCACACTTATCAGCAGCATCTTGTTTCTCTGCTTTGGCATTTTCAAATTGTCGTTTAAGCTCAATAACTCGTTTATGAAGAACTCTGGAATCCTCTTGCTTCTTTAAAACTTCATTTTGCCTTTCTTTCAGTCTTTGTTTAGCTTCAGCAAGCCTAACTTTAGTTGCATCCCTATCTCTTTCAAGATTAAGCAAAGCTTGTCTCTCTTTTTGTTCTTCTAATTTCATGTTGGCAAAGAGCTCTTCAATACGTTTAAGTTCAGCTATAGATTCCTCAATTTCTTTATCTTTTTGCTCGAGTTTTTCCGATGTTTGTTTGTTATTCTCTTCGTATAATGGAATTTGTGCGTTTAGTTCATCATGTTCTTTTTTCAACTCGTTTCTCCGATTCTTCAGTTGCTTCAGGAAGTCCTTTTGACCCCTTTCATCAGCAACACATTGCTCTAATTCATTTTCATATCCAATAATCTCGGAATTAACTTTGGCGTTTTCCTCCATTGCTGATTTAAGGTTTTCCTTACTCTCATTTAATATTGATTGCTTCTTATCACGCTCATCATTTAAATTTGCAATGGATTTAGCATCTTCTTCGGCAAGTTTTGATACAGTCCTGACTTTTTTTTCGTTACCAACAATTTCGGATTCAAGAACGCGGCATTTTTCAATGTATCTAGCTTGATTTGTCATTGATTTTTGCAATATACCAAACAATTTAGCATATTCATGTCGGAAATTCTCTAACGGAGAATCTTTTGGAATATCATGATTCAGCTCATGAAAATCATGCTGCAAATCAGTAAATGTGGTCTGACTGAACTGAGCAAGACGTTGTTGTGCATCAGATATTGAAGAAGTGGAAAGTTTTTCATCATTCATTTATTTATTAACGTATGAGGGTTAGAAAAACATTTAGTGCAGCTGATCCAGGAATCCAGATTTGATCAATTTAGTTATTTGATCCAGGAGGTCATTCTGAGATAGATCAAGAGATTCGCTTATGTCTTCATTGATAAGCATATTCAAATTGTTTTCGACTTCATCAACAGTTTCATATGGAGTTTCTGTGCATCCACAAAGAGGGCAGTAGTACATATCTCCCTTTTTCCCAGCGCAACCAACATGAAACATATGCTTACACATGAATCCTATCAAGTGTCTCTCTAGTTTCCCCTTACACATATCACAATCTTTTGGAGAGAATGATATATCCTTTTCTTCCAGTTCTTCGATTTTCTCGTCTATTGTATCAAGTTCAGATTTCAGGTAGGCGTGCTTACTTTCTTCTTCTTTCTGAGATTTTTCAATCAATTTGCATTCTTGCTCAAAAAAATCCCGGATAATCTCAATGGGGATCATATCATTGTTTGATAATTCTTCGAGAACTGCAGCAATTGGCAATGTCTTCAGTGTGTTCTTAATAATAAACTGCATGAGAGCAATTGATTCGGAATTCTGAGGAAGAGAAATCCATCCATCAATCTTCGCAAAGTAATGGAAAATCTCAACCCAATCATCTGATGGAATGTGGGGATTTTTAATACACCATTCCATCAACATAATGCTTTTCTTTTCAGAAACCAGAAGCATAACAATATCATGTAAACGACCCTGCTTTTCAAGTAAGAGGATCATTCCACTATGAAACCTTGCTTCCGAGCACACACGAATTAGGTGATCAGGATCGTATTTAAGTTTGTCGTTTCGAATATAATCTCTTGCAAGTTGTTCATTAGCTACACCAGGTAACCCAAAAAACTCGCTTTTTGCCTCAGGATCTCTTGGAACAACCATTGCTATTAATGTGTTCGCCAGAAGTGGTGTTGGATCGGAATTAACAATTGATTTTAGAAATGAATAGCATGCATGTGGTTTGGTAGAAAAAAGTTTAAGATAATCCTCATCTTGGCCCCTATATTGAGAAGACCAAATTAATGTAGCAATTTCAACAATTTTTGGAATGCATTTTTCATCTTCTTCAAGAATAAATGGACCATATTCCATTAACATAGGTCTCCCCAGATAGTGATTACAGTGTTTATATATTTGATTCGCGGCTTCAATATAATCTCTTTTATAAGTTATTAATAAAGAAACAATATGCTTTGGAGATTCAAGAATCCATGAGATTTCAAGTGCTTCCTTCATCATTTCGTTCTCAATAAGGGCATCAATAGCAGCATTAGAATCAAAGCATGATATTAGTGGATCAACTTCGGTATCATTAGTGGCCTTTTTCCCACTAATTTGAGAAGTTGCCTTACTCTTTTCTTTAGCTGATCGCAGCAAAGCAGTAAATTCGACTAATTTATGCTTCGCATCACTGTTACGAAACAGCAAGAATAACAACCCTGTATGGGATTTATTGGCAAAGCCTCTTTTATGCAATTCAATCAGATAGTTAGTAAGGTGGATTGATAAATGCGGTTCAATAAAATGCCATAGAACAATTGAAGGATCCAAAAATCCAATTGTAGAAATATAATAATCAATTGATTCCTCGTATTCATACTTTTCGAATGACTCCAAAGCTTTGGATGCAATTGATTGAACTTCTTGATCAATTAAATCAATTTTAAGTCCTTCACGTAAAGCAGCATTTTTAGCTTCTAAATACCTCTTTTGAACTAATAAATCATAAATGTGTCGAGGAAAATCAATATCTTGCATAAAAAGAACTAGATAAACTATTCAAAGAAAAACAATTTTTTAGTTTTCTCGACACCATTAATATATGGTTAAAACCACGAAAGGGCCTCATAAGGCTTCTCATCTTCACACGATGAAAACTCGATTAGATCATAAAGATTTTGAACATTTTGGAATGCCATTTCTTCAGTACCGGGTACACCAAATGGTAAGGATATGTTGTCTATTCTGGATCTGATTTGGTCTCTTTCTTCAACTAGTTGGTTTATCGAAACAGGGAGTTTTGAGAACACTTCTATCATAGGATTAAGAGTATCAGAAGCCATCATAAATGATCGACAAATCGCCATGAAGTATAAAGCAAACTTATCCTTATAATCTTGGCCAAAGTGATGACTTAGTTGTGGGCTCAATCTGAAAGAAACAAATTCATCTGCTTCTTCTCTGGGAATTATTACCAAACTTTCAAAATTTGAAGTAAACAGTATGTTTTCAACTTTTGAATAAGAATAATTAAACAATTTGGAGAAAAATGCATCGAGAGCCATACTCTTGAGCAGAAGATTACGCGATGACAAATATTCCGCTCTATTCATATTTTTGGACACAAAGTCAGTGAGGACAGGGCGAAATGTAGGTTTTTCGCAATTTTTTTGAGATAAAAACTCATTCGACTCCATGTGAGTGAGATTAGCAAATATTTCATTATAAGAAACAGTGCCCTTATTATAGTATGAAATCATTGTGCTAGAATCAAATTGAAATGAATATGAGTTCTCGAATTTAAATCCATAGTAGGCTAAAAGGTAATCTTGTTGAAGCAATAACCCGAAAAATGACATAAATAAGCTCACTTCAAGAACTCGTTGCGTTGTTATTGTGGAAAAAGTAACTGTTTTTTCAAGGCCACTCGAAAAAATTGTATTAATTGAGAAAGAATTACTGTTGCAATGTGCAATTGAGGGTAAAAAACATTGACACGTATTCCGAGAAAAACTTAAAGAAGGAAAATGAATTGGACCTATAGTAAACAAAGATAGTACGGAAGACCTAAAAGAGTCAATATATGAACTGTAGGGCTTTGGTGCTTCGAAAAACCTATCCACAATGCTCTGAATTGGCATTGAATCTATATACTCAAGCAAATTATTCAAAACCCCTATTTTTTGCTTTATAGAATATGGGACAAAGCTCAAACAATGTTGAATAAATGAATTGTCAACAATTTCTTGAGTCAAATCCGCTTTCAAATCGAGTATTCCCCTTTTATCTTTAATGAAGTTCAATAATTGTTCAAAATAGATCATTCCGTATAATCCATCATATATCATATCTTTCATATTTAATATAAAACTATTCATCCCAGTGTATACATCGTAAAGAGAAATATGTTTCAATTTTGCAAAAATATCATCTCTTGAAGGGAAAGATTTTGTTGATAAGTAGTAATAAACATTTATTGGGATACTTTCTTTCAATGATTCATAGAATTTATTGTGCTTTTCGGATATCAAATGAACATAATACATATTCATTGTAAAGTAGGAGAAAAAAAATGGACCTGATTTTATCATTGAGTCAAATACTTCATCACAAACACGAAAATCATCACTTTCTCTATTTTCAGATCCAATAATCAACAATTGCATCAGCCTTAACACAATATGGCTTTTATCTAATTGTGAAAATAAATTGAGCTGAACAAAAGATTTAAGATACCCCTTGATTAATGATTCGAATAAAGCACTTTTTGGAGAAGAAATATGAATGTATAAATAATATAAAACCCTAACCCAGTTAATTAAATCAGTGCTTTGAGAATTTGAATCATAATTATTTTGACATAATTGACAGACATCATCAAAAGATGCCAAAATATATCCATTGGGAGTATATCCATATATATTTGGAAAACAATGAAGAGTTTCATAAGGAAGAAACAATGTTTCTTGGTAATTCTGAGATTCAGGTAGAGGAAAGATGGAGATTATCCTATTTTGCGATCCAAAAACTCTATTATATAATAGAGATAAAAATGGATTCATATTCCTATTCAATCTATAATTAATAATTCTTTTCGGATTATGGTTGTTATACAAATCATACAAAAATGATATCATTTCTCTATAAATTGGATTATTTGGCAAATATTGGGATACAGCCTGAATGAAATTGTTGATGCCCATTTTTATTTGTTTCTTTATGGAATCAATATTGGCTTCAGATGGGAGCTTACTTATATGATCAACGATTGAAAGAATTCTAGAAAAAAAAGGATCAATTTTCCTCAGAGAGTTTATGCTTTTGGCATCAAGATTGACTAAATAACTTACTGTATCCTGAAGAGACGAAAAAGAGTTTGATATTGTTTCATCACAGTGACTGATAAGCCTATTAGCATAGTCAAATTCTCCGAATGAATATACAATGAATGACGACAATTCTTTTATGGTTCGATTGCGATCAAAAACTGGTATACAGTTTATGCTTATTAACCTATCAACGGGTAGAGAAATATGCGATTCAAATAATGATAATTCTTCAAGAATATATCGAGGAATCTTAACATAGTTTGAGGACCTCCAAAAAGGATTATTAGCGATTTCAATATTGTTCTCAACCAAAACCATAAAAATCGATTCTACGACATATTGATTAGAAATATAATACTTCGATTTCAGTGATTTGTACAATAATGACAGCAGAGGATCTTTGACAGATTCATCAAAAACACAGTGGACAGATAAAAAGAATAATTTTGAAGCAGATTTCTTGATGTATTTAACGAGATCAAGCAATGTATCAATAAATTCAGATTTTTCACATATGAGAAGGGCCAACAGTGATAAATACTCATTACACCAAAATGAAACCATTATATTATTTAGCAAAAACAATAGTCGATTCAATTGATCTTTAGGAAGCAGAGACCTAATCTTTTTTAATGAAATATTTTTGATATAAGAATCATTTGTATATACAAAAATCAGAATTAAAATATGCATTGCAACAGAAAGAGATGTGTGACAAGGGGCATGTTTTAACAAAATAATTCTATCAACTGATGATAAAAGATTGCATATCATTTCAATTCTCCAATTTGATAGCATTGAAAAATTCATTGTTTCCTTAAGACATAATGGGATGACAAGCAATAGCTCCATTAAATCCCTTATTGGTATTAAATTCTTATCTAAAATCATATCAAATGAACACAATAACATAATTCTAAATGAAAAGTTGGTTTGGGAATTAGTAATAACTCTTCTGATACTATGGATTCTTTGATCAATAGATAACTTTTGTATTAGATCAACCCAAATACAAATAAAATTCTTCCCAGGTATATATAACTCGGAAATGATTGATTCAACTTTGTGAACAATGGTATCATGAATTTTACAATTTTTTGAAATTGTAGGAATTAAAGAAAAATATAATAGACCATCATTTCGAATAAACTCTTCATTGGGAATCTTGATAATTACATCAATTGATAATACTTCAAAAGATATTATAATACATTCTATAAAGTATAATGCAGTTGGATTGTTAACCCTCATTAACCCAAGAAATCCTTTTAACTCTTGAATAATCATTTGTTTCATTATCTCATCACAAGGAAATTGTCTCCTCAAATATAAAACAATATAAAAGATTTTCATTTTTTGATCACTAAAACATTTCTCTTTGAATATACTCTCATATGTTGATATATTAGACTTCATAATAATCTCATCCGGGGTATTCATCAAAACCTCAAGTGGAATATTTGCATTTGGAAACTTATCATGTATTACATGATCAATAAGGTACTCAAAACATATCCGTAGAACTTCAATATTTTTGGATTCAATCCTCATTATATTGATAATTATGTTCCATATAACACCTGCTTCCTCGGTTTTATTTAATAGATTGTTGATTAATGAAAATGGCAATATTTTTGCGAAGTCGGAATTTTTGTCCAATACTTGAACAATTCGGATAGAATTAGCTATTGATTCGTATGAAAAGGCTAGGAATGCAGCAACAAGAGATTCATCAAAAACAACTAATATTTTCTTGGAAATCTCGATAAGTTTCAAGGTAATATTAAGAAAAGGTAAATCAAACATATATTTTTGCCGAAAAATATAACTCAGAATCCGCGAAAAGTAATTTTCCATTATTTTATCCCTTTGAGAGAGAATATACAATAGTTTCAATGATTTTAACACAATAAAAGGATCTTTTGAAGATAAGTGACTTGGAAGGGTATTAAGCACCAATCCAATATGATGAGCAAGACATAAATCATGTTTAACCAAATAGTAAGATAATGAGAAAGACATGCCATTTTTAACAAATCCGTCACATATTTCAATTTCACTCAAGCCATTTTCACAAAATGAACGAATCATTTCAATTCCTTTAACGCTAATTTGTCTCAATTTTAATGCAATGGATATCATCTTCCCCATCAATTCATAACCAATATCATCCAAATTATTGAAACATAAAATCATGGTATTTTCATCAACAAAGAAGGTTTTCTTAAAGATATTATATAATAGAGAGTGACGAAATTCAGGATACTTAAAGATTTGAATGTATTGAATTATTAAATCATTCTTTTTGGTGAACAATATTAAATTGAATAATGCTTCGCAATATAAATAAAAAACCCCATATATATCATTCTTTGATCGACATATCATATACTCAGAAAAGTATTTATTCATCGACGAGATTAAAAATTCTTGATAATATAATTTTGGAATGATTCGATCATTTTGTGAAAAGCGACAGAATAGTTCAAATAATGAATTTGATAGTGTTGATAAGCCATTCAAGGCAATATATCTGATGAAACTGCATAGAATCACATCTTCAGGTTCGTTTAAAATAACATAAACAATCAAATCAATTTTTTTTTGATAATTTTTCTCTAGATTGTTAAATAGATAATTCATTATATATTCACATTCCATATAAATAAACTGAATCAAATTTTTCCCACACATTTTCCAAAATAATGAATCAGGCAAATCAAAATAAACACAAATCGATTCCAGAAAAGAATCCAATATGGTATTTTTGGATAAATTTGAAGATCCTTTGCAAACCCTAATACTATTCTTTGCAGCAATTGATAATAATTCCATTCCAGATTTAATAGTCTGAATACTTTTTATCAAATCTTCTATGCTTTTTTCCGAATCTTTTACAAACACATTCATAGTATCTTCAATCTTTTTTTCGGTTAATTCAGCTGGAAAAACTTTAAAATACGCATTTGCTACTATAACATCTTTACATTTATCAGCTATCACTTTATGAATATTATGATTGGGAGAAATTTTTGTCTTGATTCCTTTTAACACCTTTGGATCAACAAAATATCCGGCATTCTTTTCAAATACTGTCAAACAATTATTCAAAATTGATTGATCATTTATTGTTGAAGACATTATATAAGGAATTAATAATTTTGGGTTATTTGGAGACTCCATTTCTTCTTTAATCTTTGATATAATTTCATTGGGTATAGTTTCCCTATATAATTCCAATAACATTAAAAGACGGAAAGAATTTAAATTTTTTTCATTATTCCCTTTAATATATACCTGTAAACACTGAGAATCTAAAAATATTTTATTTTTGGAACAAATTTCAATAAAAGATTTCACAAATTCTAGGCCAACCTTCCCTTTTGTGTAGACAAAATCCAAATACTGTTTCATGAACGAGGGTTCATGGGTTTTTATAATCATTTCAAGCACATCAAATACTCTACAAAACTTTGGATTATCCGAAAAAAGATTTGGGCTTATACTAGTTAAATGAAGAATTGTTACCGATGATGGCAAAACTAACAAAAACAATTTTAAAATACCCAAAGAAATCGATAAAAAACTTCGGGAGCCTTGAAAATCTTGAAGATATTTAGTAATAATATAGTTGAAGTGAATACTACCAGAATAATCTTTGTTGCACATTACAAAAAAGCACTTGGTTTTATAAAAATAAAGTGGAGTTGATCTCATCAATCCAATACCTTCACAAAAAAACAATCCATATACATAGCATTCAAACAAAGATGAATTTGTCTTTACATAGTACGAATTCATATCATCAAAAAGATGAGAAACAGCTTCTTCATATTCTGAAAATTTGTAAATATGATCAATAATCCCTAGTATTAGACTCAAAGCAATCTTATAATCATTGTACTCATAATCATGAGCCTCTTTAAGTTGACTAAATGAGTAACTAAGAAGTGATACTAAATATTGATTTTCTTTTGGATCATCAGACAAAGAATTATAAATATTAGATAATACATCTGTTATAGGTATTCTTAATTCAGTATACACGAAATAACTATTTGATTCGGATCTGCTCGATGAATATCGGTTCATAATATTCAAGCCCAAAAAAGTATCAAGGAGTTCATTATGTAATATTTTTTCATTAATTAAATCTCCACTGAATATGTTTTCAAATGAAGTTTGAACATACTCATAATCATATTCTGGACCACTAGATTTTCTGTTCAATCCATGAAAAATTAAAAACTTTTCGCATGAAGACAGTGCTTTATCATGGAAAAATGCTTGCTTCATATGATGTCGCATGTTAGGGCTCACTTGGGTGGGTTCGTTTAAAGGAAACACAGACAAAACAGCTTTTGTGAGGAGTTCTCTGGTGTAGTCATAACAATCATCTTTTCTCTTGTAATATAGTCGATAAAAAGGGTGTGTACCAATTTCCAGCGAATAATCTTTCTTCAAATGAAAAACATATTTAATATAAATATTTGTTACATTTAATACTAATACTTGATGTGTAATAATCCTAAGAGATTGAATAATATAGTCAAACAAAATTTTAAAATGCATCAATATGAGTTGTACATAGAGAGAAATTCTTTCATCAGGTATCATAATAAAAAACCTTATGCCTATCATTATCAGCAAACAGATCCCTTCAACCACTTGGAAATCCATTGATATTAACAAGTCCTTTTTCTCATAGATACTGGTTATATATTTAACTAAAAAAGTTTCAAGAAGTTGGGGTCTCTTTGATAATGCCTCATAAAGCCATTCAAAAAACAAAACAGAAAAGGGTTGTTCTTTGATATTCATGAATATATAATCACAAAAACACTGAGCAATAATTCCATTTGAGTTTTCCCCGAGTTTTAAGATACATTGGACAACAATATCTTTTGCGTGCTCATAAATCAATATTTTTGACGAAATTCGTTTTTCAAATATCTGAACTATATAAAAAACATTCGAAATCACGCAGAGTGTCTCAATAGATATACTAGAAACTGTACGATTTGTGGTTTTTAGAGGACTTATATTTGGATTACTAAGATATCTAAGTGATGAAATAAGCTTCTCAACCAATTCTGATAGTTTTAGCAAATATTCATCACTTTCATTGATTTGGAGATGCCTCTTGGACGATCTTGTGCAAAACAGTTTGGTACTCAAAAAATCATCAATTTCTTTGAATAAGGAATTCATAGGCTTCTTTTGTTCAGAAAAATACATTGTATAATACTCATATTTCCCGTGCTTGGATTGAATATTTAAAAATCGTATCTGATATAGTATTTGATTAACAGTTTTCTGATACACAAATAAATCTGATTCAGTGACATTTCTAAAAATATTTTGGTTCGCATCATTATATGAAGAGAAATAAAATGGAATTAAAGATACATGAATGGAATTAATTGTTCGTGTAATCAGCATTTTATGATAATAAGAAATCGGTAACTTTCCAATCAATAAAGATTTATCGATAATTCTTAAAACCTTGTCCTGATTATTCTTCATCAAATATTGAAAAACCTCATTATTCATGATAAGTTGAAAACCAAAACAACCATAGTCTTCAGGAATTGTTAAAAGTTTTTTGCATAGTTCTTTAAATAAATCCAGATTGTAGCTATCTTTGTATAAGAAAATAGCAGTATGAATCATTAGATTTGCATCACCTATCTCCATTTTGCTGAAAGGCACCAAAAACCAGTTTTCAAATATATTCTTCCATTCATTTCGATTCTCACTTAAAATCTTTGTATTAGGGACCATGTTAGAAATCAATGAGAGGCTTAATACAGATTTTGATTCCTGTTGAGAAATCAAATTCAAATATTCTCTAAATGTCTTTAAAAAAGCATTTGCGAAGTCCTTATTATCATTTAAAAATGATTTACAAAGTAATGGATAACAAAAATCAACATTTTTTGGGATTTCCGGATATGATACTGGAATTCCTGGCCGATTAGCACAAAAAATGAATATAAGAATGCCAAGTTTTCTGTTAAGCCATTCTTCATCAGAAATCTCGTTAGGTTTTCGAACAAGAGCAAACATTATTGATTTACAATACCTTTCCAAATCCCCATTCGCCATTTTAGAAACAACTAAATGATTATCTCTACAATATTTAAATATAGACATCGTAGATTCTTTCCCAGGAATGTATAATGGCTCAATTAATTCCCTTGCTCCAGGCTCCATTTATCGTTTAACAAAAACTAAAACAATGTTTATTTCTTTCGATATTCTTCAGAGAATGTGTTCTTGGTGACCATCTCATTTATTTTCTTCCTTATAAACTCTTCAGACCCAGTTTTGACAAAAAGGGATCTTGGTGGAATTATGGACTTGATAAATTGATCCTGCTCTGATCCATTACGATTAACAAACTGAATAAACTCAAATATAGCATCATCCAAACAGTCTATAAAAACGCCCTCTTCAGCTTTTGCATTCATACAAAAAATGGCCGGTTTATGGACGATTAAAAATGGGAAAATGGTGGATTTCTGCTCTAACTTATACATTGCTGTCTAGTTCGGCTCTTCTAATCATCATGTCTGGGGTTGGAATACGATATTTTAATAATGAAATGCTAATTGTCAAACCAGATACCAATTTGATGATACTTTTTGGTTCTGGTGTTGCGTCTGGCCTTATTGTTTTTATTGGAATATGGTTTTTTTTGTTGATACCAAAATTTTTATGTCATTATGTTTTTACATTTCCTCTATTCGCAGTAATTCTGTCTTTAATCATTGCTTACATGACTCCTTCTGAGGCAGTTAGCTATATTAATAATTGGTCAAATGAGTGGGTAGATGGAGTTCAAACACAAAGCCTACAAATGAAGCATCAATGCTGTGGATGGAATAATTATTCTGATCGGGGTCTTGATCCTTGTCCATATTCTTTCGAATCTGGATGTAAAAAAGTTTTGGTATCCTATATTGTCCCTAGGTATAATGAAATTCTCGTTTCATCCATATTCACATTGGCCCTTGGGTTGGTATCACTTGGTGGACTCGTAATCTCATGCGCCATTGGGGGGGCTGATGATTTACTAGCCAATTTAGATCATATATAATATTTATTGACATTCTATTAATTATTTACACTTGAGGCCTTGTGTGGTCTACTTTTTCAAATACAGATAGGGATTTTTTGAATTCTGCAGCTTGCATTTGATGCACTTCTTCAATTTGCAAAGGAGGGATATTGGAAGGCTCTATTTTATTCCCATATTGTAATAAATACTCATGTTTTATAGCAATCTCTGCATTAATTCGTTTATGAGGCGAAAGGTTGAGCATTTTCTCAATTAAATCAATTGCACCTTTGTACTCTTGTGGGATATTGAATTCCAAGAACTTATGAAGTGATGATTCAATAGGATTCTTAAAATAAGTATCTTTTATACTTTCTGACAGTGAGGGCCATTCATCAATATTTGGCGTTCCGCAAATATCGAATATTGCTTTGATTTGACCTGATTCATTTCCTTTAGGACACTTGAAGAGTGTTCTTCTTGTAATCATTTCATAAATAATGCATCCAACACTCCAAATATCAACTTCATATCGATATGATTGACACCCTAGCAATAACTCTGGAGCTCGGTAAAAAAGGGTGATTACATTGTTAGTATATCTTGGATGCCCCTCAATAAGTTTCCGTGCAAGTCCAAAATCACCAACTTTTAGAACGTTATTCCTTGTCACAAATAAATTTGCAGGCTTCAAATCTCGATGAACTATTGAATTTGTTGAGCAAACTACAAGAGCCATTAAAAGTTGCCTTGTGTAAGAAGCAATATGAAGTGGTGTCATTGGGTTTGGGTCTGGAGAATACATAAGTCCATATAAATCAAATTCACAATAATCAAAAGCCAAAAAAACCCGATTTGTCATCGTTTTATCATTTGCATCTGGAGATACAGTAATTATCGACCTTAATCCAATAATGCAATCATGATGCAAATTCTGCAACAAATTGATTTCTCTAATCGTATTTAACGGAAATCCATCGTTGGGCTTCAAAACGTTAATCCTCTTCAGTGCTTGAATAGAGTTAGTTTTGTATTCTCTACATTTATATACTTTCCCATAAGTACCTCGCCCAATCTCGCATATTATTTGGTAAAGATCTTCTAATCGATTAACATGAAAGAACTGGGTTTTAATACTCATTAGTGGCTAGAAATTTCAGAAGAAAACGATTATCAGGGATAATTTACTCATCGGATTATCAGTATTGAAATTCTTTTAATTTCTGAAGGAGATATTGATTTATGTGAAGCAGAGATTGCATTAACTAATTTGGATTATTGCTATATGCCAATAATCTAGAAATTGAATCAGAAGGAATTTTTCTTTCAATATTTTATTAATAGTTTATTGAGGAAAAATCCTCATGACTCATATATCGAGTTTTGGGACTCAAAATGCTGTGTTTAATCAATTTGATGAATCTGATTTTATTGTTCCTCTTGATTGCACAAATAAATTAGCAAGAGTATCAAGGAAAGAATGTATTAAAAAAAATGCATTTTTTTTGGAACCTCCATTAAAAAATGGGGGAATTGATGAAGAAAAGCATTTAGAAATGTTCTTTCTGCATGTGTATGAAGAAAGGGGAAAGTTATTAATGTTTGGAAAATTGGAGTGTGGGAAAAGTATTTGTATAAATATTAAGAATCCAATTAGAGTTTTATATTTTTACCCCATCGACAACAACGACACTTTATTTTTGAAAGAAATAGAGTATATTGTTGAAAAAAATAATGGCAAAATACTCTCAATATCTAAGGAACAAATGGAATACTATTTTTCTGATTTTGGAATTCCTAGGAAAGGTGTCTGGTACAAAATTGAACTACTCAATGTTTTTATGAGCCGAAAGATTCCCAAAAAAGGCAAGTATTATCAAATTTGTATTGGTTCAAATAGTACATTAACTGAGAATTTTCTATTATCATCTGGAATTAAAGGACCTCAGTGGATAACTCTTTGGCCCTTTGAGTATATGAACAACCAAGATTGGGGATCCATAGAGTATTATTATTCAATCCATTTATCAAATAAAGACCCAAATATCATCCCTCCATTATCAATAGCAATATTTTCAATTGCTACTGTAAATCATAGCAATTCTCAAAGAATTGCATTATTATCAATCAAAAGAATTGTGATATGTGATGGAAAAGTTCAGGATCATGAATTTGTTAAATCTCTAATCTTATACCCGGATTCTGTTTCATTAAAAATTGATAGACCGGACTGTGAGGTATTTGATTCAGAAAGAAACCTTTTATTATCATTTTTGTCAACAATACATAAACTTGATTGTGATTTCATTTCATCATATAATTTGATATCGTCTGATCTCAATTATCTCATAAGTAGATGCATAATAAATGATGTACAGCACAATTATTATTGTGGAAGGGTAAAAAAGCCGAGTTACTTCAATCATAGAAGGATGAAGGTATACAAATTTATATCAGGAAGGATTCCAATTGATATACGGAATACATGTAGGGAACATTTTCAACTTGTATCTGACGATTTCTCAAGTGTTGTTAAACAAGAGCTTTCTTTGAAACGACAACAAATAGATAATATCGATCTGAAAGAAGAATTTCTGGAGTTAAGTAGAATCAACAACCTTATAAATTTTGTTCTTCGTGATACTCAGTTTGTTCGATTAATAATTGAAAAAATTGAATTAATTCCACTTTCCATAGAAATATCAAGAATTTCTGGGTGTGAACTTTCGAAAGTTTTAAAGGGGTTTCCTTCTCTTAGATGTGAGAGCCTTTTAGTTTTTTCTTTTTATGAAAACCGCATCATAATTCCTGATCATTCCAAACCAAAGAATGATTCAAATGATCAAAGTTTCCGTGGGGCTTCTGTCCTTCCTCCAAAAAGAGGGTTTTATAACTCAATTATTTTATTGTTAGATTTTAAATCTCTATATCCCTCAATTATACAAGAGTTTGATATATGTTTTTCAACATTATCTGATGATAATGTTAATCATAACAATAGTATATTGCCAAACATAATGAAAAAGCTTGTTTCAATGAGAAATGAAGTTAAAACCAAAATGACTAATAATCAAAGTCAGAGAAATAAGATTCTCCTTGATATCAAACAAAGAGCTATCAAAAAATTATCCAACTCCATTTATGGATATCTTGCTTATCGAGGAAGCCGATTTCCCTCTCGAGAATTAGCAGCACTAATTAGTGAGAAAGGAAGAGAAATATTAACTAATTCTGTTGATATTGTTGAGCGCATTGGCTTATATACCATAATATACGGTGATACAGACTCATTAATGATTAACACTGGTGAGAAAGATATAGATAGGGCAATAGCTTTAGGGAAAACTATATGTGATATGATTAATGCACAATATAAGTATATATCAATTGGAATTGAGAATATTTTTTCGAAAGTTTTGTTAATGAATAAAAAGAAATATGCCACTCTTAAAGTTGATTCGGATGGAAAGAATATGATTATTGTTAAAGGAATTGATTTGGTTAGAAGAGATTGGTGCTATTTATCAAAGTATTTATGCAAGAATATCATTGCCCTTTTTTTGTGTGAAGATAACATCAAAATTGTTAAGGAATCAATTTTGTATGAACTTTCAAGGATTATTTATATGTTAGATAACAATGGAGAGAATAATGATAAATCCGAGACAAATCCTGAAATCCTAACTCAAATCACACCTGATATGCTCATCATATATAGGCAACTTAATAAATGCATTTCAGAGTATAAGGACAAAAAAAATCATCCTCATGTAACAATAGCTGAGAAGATTATTCAAAAAGGAGGGAAGGTACCACTACATGCTACTATTCCTTTTATTGTTGGCAAAAAAAGAGTTCGAGAATTATTTCAAAAAGTACTCTTACCCAATGAGGTCATTAGTATTAATGACGCTGATATTCATTGGTATAAAACAAATCAGCTTTTCCCTCCCATATGGAGGCTTTGTGATGTATTTGGTGGTTTTGAAATGGATTCAATCTCAAAGTCCTTAAATATATATGTGTGTGACACAAATACAGCAGGCAAGTCTTTTAATTTCATTAAATCAATTCCACATATTAGGAACATATCCTTCAATTGTGAATATTGTCATCAATCAATCGAAATGAAAAATAATGTAATTTCTTTGTTAAAATGTAGTTTTTGTAGGAACTGGCATAACTGGAAACTTGTGACTAACAAAGTGATTATTTTTATCAAGGAGCTGTTAATCAATCAGTCAATTAATCAATTAATGATTTTTAATACAATAAGATTCTACATAGATGCATTAAAGTTCAAAACCTTGTTGTCTGAAGATGATGAGGATTTTGAGGATTTTAGGAGATCTCTAAACAAATATTGTCAGAAAATCTATTTGTCCAGTATTTACAGTAATTTAGATTTCCGATCCCTAATAGATATCTCTTAATCTTATAGAGATGTGTTTGAAATCAGAATTATTCTAGATAATGTGAAATACTGATTTTGTATGTATAAATGATATCCCATGGTTAGAATGCTATTCAACATTAGTATTATTATGATTATCTGTCTTATATTCTTTATGAAAAGTATTAAAAGTCATAAAAATATTATTGCTAATCAGAATTCATTCCTCATTTTTCAATTTAACAAAACATAATATTTAACTGATTCTATGTAAATAGGATAATATCCAGATGCTATCAAAAAGAATTTTGATACTGATAGATACTCCAGTTTGCCCATCTGACAGTTTCATGATCAGAAGAACGATTCCGAGAAGCAGAGCATCTAATAGCACATATCATCATGAGATAGGAAATATATGAGAAGATAATTACTGCCCTCCTTCATTAAAACGGACACGGTTATTGAACATTGAGGAAGAACTACAATAAAATAGTTTTTCCACAGTCCTCAGAGGATATCGAACATCTTGAGAATAATCACTGAGAATTATTAGCATTTTTATCCTCATAAAAACTTCCTAGATCTGTTCTTTAATTTTTCACCTCAAAATTTCATTGCTATTTAACAAACATATTAGTAGTAATTTACTATTTTTTTTTAAACATTACTATGATATAAACATTAAAGCCGTCAATATTTCAAGAATCAACCAAAATCATTTTGCAAACTGTCTTCAAGTTGATTTCGGGTTAGAAGATTTGTTGCAATCCTTCTATATGAATTTAGAAGTATAATTAGAGTGACACATATGACAAAAAAAATAAAATATCCTATCCAAATCATGGAAGAATCATTGGATGTATATTGTGATTGAATTGGAATCTTACAAAATTGCGAACCCGGGTATACAATAAAATATGTTTGTGTTCTGATGAATGAATTATTCATTGTTGTTGATATTGACAAGGTTGCAGAGAATGATGTTGGATGATCTATAAAAGAATGAGACACTTCCAAAGATCCTCCAAATAAACAGAGAAGATAATTTTGATTGTTTTGGAATATGCAGTATAGCATCTTTAGTGACCCTCCTCCAGCGAGAAAAACTACTCCATTTCCATTTGGACTATTGTTATTAACAATATTAGTGGAAGACATTGATATTGTATTTAAGACAGGATACATGTATATGCAAATGCTATTAGATACTTTGTTGTTTGAGAATGTACAGTATGAACTTGTCAATGAAGATGGATCATAGTTAGAAATTCCAGAACACTTTTCGGCTTTATTTATAGAACTGTTAAAGAAATTAATTCTCTGATAACCACTGTCTAAAGATAATGGAGAATACCCAGCTGTAATATCAGAACAATATGAAACAGATATGTACTCCACTTGATTCATCTTAGAAGCAATAATAAGAGCATAATGACCATTTGAAGAAGCAGAGCAACTATTGGCACATATCATACTCAGAAATGAATCACAAGAGTTAAAGAATATTGCACCTCCTCTTTCAGACCAAGAGCAATTGTAGAACATCGAAGATTTGACATTCATCGAATACGAACCACCATTCACACATATCACTCCACCATTCCCAGAGAATGCCACAGTTCTTGAGAAGTAACAGTCTGAGATATTTATACTCATATTCCAATAAGATCTTCCTTGAGTTATATTCTCATTTTCACACCTTAAACCAGATTCCCAAATCAATTTATCTCGATTCAACCTCAAAATTCGAACTACAGAGAACAATTTGCCTCTATTTTCAATGCATGATAGGTATTGTATTGTCTCAAATAATTTATAATAACAATTAACAATTAGTATAATCAATAATGCATAATAAGTTGTGAAAAAAAATGAATGTTTGAAGGTGGATCTAAAATATTTGATGATATTTTTTCTTGTTTTGGTTTCAAGAATGATTGTTTCTTGATTATTCGGAAGAGAAATCTTGATTTTTTGATCATATTTGGAAAAAATCATGGATTGATCATACATTGAGACTTTTAGGCTATTTTTTTTTGTGACTAAAACTTTTATAGAAGTGGATAAACAATAGCAAATCGCATTTCTTAAGTAAATACACAACAGAAAACAAATGTAAAATGAAATTATTATCAAAATAACTTCCCCAAATGGAGAATACCCAACTTTGTTCCTCGCAACAGATTTTTCTTTATAAACAGTACAATAAAATAAAGATAAACAGGTTATTATGATCTCAACTGTAATTTTGTTAATGGTCATATATAAAAAAAATTGATTGTGAGTTTATACTTTTTTAATAGAATTTTTGTGAAAATAAACACAAAAATTGGTAAACCAAGCTGTAAGGGCTAATAAGATATGAACAGATCATTTCATGATTTGGTAAGTTGAAAAATGGACATTTCGCACCAAATAAACTATTGAAAACTTTGGGATGGGAATTTTTGACTCCATTTCGGGTGGGGATGGAAAACAATATCCATGAGGGATCAATGTTCAATTTTTTCCAAAATGAAGTCGAATAGTCTTAAACAAATGAGAAAAAAGCCCACCATTGCAATGAATTGGATGGTTTTATTTCATCACATTATATGGATTCCTTTTATTTGTATAAAAAGAGGATATTAGTGTTAAGATCTAAAGAACGATTCCAGAATCGCATTTATGAATTTGTTATGAGGTGTGATAATGATAACCCATATCAAGGAAGATCATATTATTTTATGAGTATTGATATTCTCAAGATTATTAGGTGTTTCAGGAAGTGGTGGGTTGATATTGTTGATGGTGGCTCTTTTTCAATCAATATTATATATTCTATGTTTTATAATTGTGTGTGAGATTCTGAAGGAGGAACCATACACTTCTCTTCTGATGATTTATGTTTCAAAATGATATTTGCTAATACTTACTTTTGTGGTCCTTCTTCATCAAAACATGACCATTTTGCTTATCTTAAAACTTCTCTGTTGTGTAATTTGGTATATCAATCTGTTTCTAATTATTCTCATTCTATAGATGGATCTGGTTTATTTTTTATTGTCTCAGATGATCAGATATTTGACTTCTCAGAACTCATTAACAAGCACGCACTGTACATTTTCAAACAACAAAGTGCCAAATATGGTTGACATAGTAATCATATCAGTTTCGAATTCGATATTAATGTCATCCGCAATCATTGTTCATAATAATTGTCCATATGATTTTAGTGTTGAAATTTTTAATGGGTATTAATGAAAAGAGTATTGTTTTTTTTTCAAAAACAATCAAAGCTATCTTTTTGTTGATGTTTCAAGTTCTCTGGAGGTGTCTCATTCTTTCATTGATCATTCATCTTCGGCATTCTCTTCAGGTGAATCACTATCATTATTAAATACTTCAAATACCGCAACAGAACCTATCGAATTCAATATTTCGATTCTCTTCATTGTAATGCTGAGATTCCTCTCCTTAAGCAAACACTCGAAAACACAATCAATAGAACAAACCAGGAAACAGCTAATCCAACAATAAGCATTATATTGTTCAATACATTCAGGCCATTCAGATAACAAATAATTTTGAGTATTTCGAAATATTGGATTTGTACTGAAGAATTGGATTGATCCCATTAAACACAATATTCAGCCAAAATTTCAATATCATCTTGTTCTGTCTAGTTATTTTATATGGAAAATTCATTGGACGAATTGTTCCATTTGTTATATACTCTATTTAAGAATTAATAAAAAACCAAATCATCAAAGATGTTTATTTACTTCTTGGGAGCTGGCTTAGCTGGGGCCTTAACTTCGGGCTTGGCTTCTGGCTTAGCTTCTGGTTTGCCTTTTGGTGCATCCTTCTTTCCACTCATATGAAAAATGAAGTGACTATTTTAAAACCTCAAAATTCAGAAAAAACGCTGTCATCATTCTTGTTAACGATTGACCCTGAAAAAGTTGACATATAAATCTATCAAATGTCCAACAGTGAATTTTGTAAATCATTAGATGAATCACAGCAAGCATCTGGTCAGACATTCTAATAAATGTAGAGTTTTTTTTAAAAGTCAATATTTCGCCAAAAAAGGAGATATTATAAAGAGTGTGGAAATATTTGAAATGAGGGTCAAAAAATATCTTTCAATTATCATAATTCATTACTCATATCTCATTACCTGATATATCCCTATAATATGATGGTTCATATTGTTTATTATTGTAAACTTCTCCCCTTAAAAAACTCGTGTTTGAATATTGATAAAATTACAAAATTTATTAAAATGCTTGTTTTTATCATCTTGTACCGAATTACCCGATTTGTAAATATAGATACAATTAATCATTATGAGTTCAAATTATTTAAAGGAGATGAATTTTTTATCACTGCAAATGAATCTTTATTAAATGTTGTTTATCATGATGTGAAAGGCACTAAAACTACACTAATGATCAATGGAGCAATTTATTCAGAGGGCATTGATTCTGAAAAGTATCAAATGATAGATTTTGGAACAGCCATTGGTAGTATTTTGATAACAGCACATATTGATAGTATGATTAGATTGTCAACAATTGTTTTTGACCGTAAATGTATAAAGAATAGATACGTAAGTCTTGTATCAAATTATAATAAGGGTTTTGTATTGAATTCAGGAGAAGTTGTGTGCTTTTGGCCTGTTGTGGCTCTTCCTTCTAGTTTTTATTTATGGATAAATAGCCAAAATTCAGGGTCTTACATGGAGTTTCATCAAAGTGGAGGAGAAAAATTGATATTCGGAGGGAATAACAATTATAAAGCTATGTTTAGGCGTCACTATCCCTATTTTTTAATTCAGTCTCTCCAAAGCAATGCATCCAGCATTTTTAATATTTCATACTATTCTAGTCCCATATCGAGGAGCTTCTACCCATTTGTTGAGCAAATATTTCAACCAAGTTCCTCAACGTTATCTATATATCATAATACTGAGGCTTACCCTCCACCTAGTTCGAATAGCAGATTTTCCCAAAGTGCTGAGTATTTTGCTGTAATTTCTTTATCATGCGTTCTCGCCTCGGTCTTACTAATGGTATTGATTTTAAGAGTTAATACCAAGTCGCCTGCTGCTCTCGGTTTAGATAATAGTAACAGTTATTCTGTTGCCACAGAGTCTGGGTTAATGCCTCTCCCTATATGTATCTCAGCATCAACTCAAAGCAAATAAATTTGTTTGTGATTACAATATTTTTATTACCAAAGTGGAATCCATCCTTGGTATAAGTGAGCTATATTATATTGATCTATAGCAACCCTTATCAGCTCATTCACTTGTTCTTCTGGAGACATTTCTATTTTGTCGTTGTCATTCCCTCGAATCTTTTCCCTTATTCTTTCAATGGATTCATCAGGGTCAAGTTGTGTTCCACTATTATCATCAAATGACCAGTTTTCTTCTTCTGCTTCAATGATTGTATAGCCTGTTGATTGAACGTAATGGGATGCATATCCTTTTTCACGAACTTCATCAGCTCTCTTTGCCTCTAAAACTGCCATAATACTATCTCGATGATCTCTGACTAACTTCACAGTCTCTTCACATGTTATTCGATAATCTCCTTCAATCCCTGAGGGACCGAAAGCAGAAATCATCATTCGAGTTAACCGAAAAGGAATTGGTTCTGGAAAGCGAAGTCTGGTTTTTGTTATGTCAAAGCAATCAGAAAAATCAATATGAATAATCGATCCAGTATATCGATGTATCATTAGATTTGATGGATGTCTGTCTCCAAGCCCCAGAACATAGCCAATGATTGACATTAGCGCAGAGCTCTGGGCAAACCTTGATACTCTATTGATCCACTCACGAGAACTTGGGGATCTAAGCCAGAGTATTTCTCTTAAATCATTGGCTTCAGTTGATTGAACGACCTCTTTTATTAATTCAAGCCTTTGTATTGGAAGACATGAATCTGGAGATGCATCACACAATCTTTTAAATTCCAGTTTTTCTTTGAAAATATCCTGTCCCCTTTCACTACGATAATCACTAATCAAACTAAAAAATGTATCTGCACCATCGACAAATTGAATCAGCCCAACTGAATTGGAAATTGGAGTAATTGAGTACCGAAAAATTTGTAGATTGGATGAAGGCAATTCATGAGCAATATGCTGGTTAATGAGCCCGAAAAATTGCATTATTCTTTGATCAAGTCGTAAATCTGCATTCCCTTTAAGCAATGACCTATTTCTAGAACCATCATTTCCGACAATAACAAGATGACGTGGGCGCTGTTTTGATCTATAAACATCCATTGTTGGATCAAAAAGTGTTATTGTGACTAAGTTAGATCCAGGAGAATAGGTACCCGGAACTGCTAAGCATGAATTATGAAGTTTAGACAATAGTGGGGCACATATCGACATTTTTAGCGATCTTGTATTTGAGAGTTCCTTCTTTAATTTTGTATACAGCTTACTTAGCATTACTGTTCCCTGCATATCATCATACATCATTTTATCCAAAACACTCAGAATTTCAACCAATAGATCTTGTGGAGTATTCGTTATCTGTTTGATTGAGTTTTTAATATGATCAATAGAGGATTGAAACCCGTTTTGATATGCAAATCGAAGTGCAATACTCAAATTATTTCTCCAAAACTCAGACGGTGTTGTACTACATGAAATCAAACCGTCGCTAATAATTTTGGATTCACGTAATGCTGCGGGGTTGGTTTCATTGAAAGACTCCAGAATTTGTTTAACAGATTGATTGGGGCAATTTTTAATGGTATCATTGATATCATTAGATTGTGAAATACCATCAATATGAGTAAATGCTAATAGTGGGTATAAAATAACATGATAATGTTGAGGTAGCAATCGAATAATAACATTAATAACAAATGATAAGACAGGTTCCTGAGCTTTTTGAAGTTGCATCATGAATTGAGGCAAAACAGAAAGGAGTGCACCGTCATCAAGACATGTCAACTTTCTAGTGAAATCAGAAAACGATCTGGTATCGATATCTGCAAGAAAAACCAAATAAATCATTTGAATCAAATCTGTGAAAGAGTTCCCATTTTTAAGCTTTACACATTCAAGAAACCCATTGATTGCATTAATTGCATGCTTGGCAATTGTTGGAGCGGCAAAAAACATCGAAGAACAAGCCCAAGACCATCTATGCCAAGCCCTATAATACGATGTATCCCTTTTAATTGACTTTTCCAAATAGTTAACAGCATCGTTTATGCAATTCAATGAGCGCCTTGTTTGTAATACCCAATGCCCATAAATGAAGAACATCCTAGAAGCCAAACGATTTGAAGCATTATTAATATGGTCAGAATTAAGGATTTTATGAATCTCAAATATTGCCTGGTCCTTGTATCCATGAGCCCATATTCCTTTTATTGCAGTAAACTGAATTGCTAAAGGACGTTTCTCAATATCAGGATACATTAAGCACATTTCTTCATCAAAAACTGTGAGTTGTTTTGCTTTTAGAGCAAATTTTAACATTTTGATGGCAGATTCTTGCATTTCACACGGAGAAAATTTTGATAAACGAACAAAGAATAGATGATGATAAACATCAAAACTCTTTTTGCAAAGTCTTAATCTGGTAATCCAAGTGGGCAATAAATCACCCTTATTATTAGCTATTTCAGTAATTTCATGAAGTTGTTGGGCTTTCACAAGTAATGGGTAGGGCAAATCCTTATCTTTCAATCTTTTGGCCAAAATTTGGAACCCTAGCTCAACCATCTTTAAGCATGCAACAGTATTCCCCCTATGTAGTTCAAAAAGTGCAGCAGAGATAGCACCCTGTATTGAATCATGCCTAATTCCATCTAATAGCCGAATAATCATGTCACAATTCTCTCTACTAATCCTATCTCTGTTAGATAATTCAATAAGGGCTGTTGCTACAGTTGATGAAGCAGATGGAATATCATTATTATAATAAAATGTTAACAAGTCTTTCCATTTCAACTCATGTTTAAAACATTTCAGAATACCTTCAAAACGATTAGTTGCTGTAATATCAGAAACTAATAAGTTCCTAGCTTCTTCCCACATTCCAAGTTGTTGAAATACAAGTGGTGAGTTATTCTTATTTTTCATTTGCAAAAGAATACCCTTAACAGTTTTATCCAATCCCATTTTTGCTGATAATCTCAATATTTCTTCTAAGCAACCATCTTTTTGTTTGTCACTACAATTGTAATACCATCTATGAGCAAAAAAAATTGCTTTTGCTAAATGCCAAGAGTTAAAACTTATAATTGATAATTCCTTATATATTTCTGGCCGATTTGAAGCAATACTAGATTCCCAATGTTCCATGAATTCATATAATCTACATATTGCGGAAGCTTCTTCGTGTGAAAGCTTCCTTGTTGTCCAAATACAAAAAAGAGAATCAGAAATATTAGACCGAGATTTCATAGATAATGAATCCCAGCATGAAAGAAATGCTAAGTCGAACAAGTAGGAAGCCAACCTCGGAAGTTGCTGCGCAATGCCATGACACAATGAAATATTATGATTAGGCGACATTCGGATAGTTTCCATAGTGAAAATTTGAAACCATTTTTCGCTCGTTTTGGAATAGTTCATAAAAATTTTGATGAATTCGTCTTCATTAAAATGCGACTCTTCTTTTTTAGATTTTGAATGTGCAAACAAGCATATGGATGAAACATCAATAATTTCGAAATGTTTCTCCAATATTCTTGCTGACGAAGAATACCTAAGGGCCATTTTAAGAGAATTGTGAAGGTATGATGCCATAACAATAATTGCATCCTTAAAAGCAATATTATCGCTTTTGGATAGTTCAATTGCACATCTCACAAGCTGAGAGGAAAAAGTGCTGCAATTTCTATCCCGAATGAAAACAGTTAATGATTCAATAATACTTTTGATTATGCTGGAATGTAATGTTTCTCTCATTACCAATTCAATAAGATGTGGTATCAAAATGCATAGATAATCATCTATGATATACCTGAGGTTTGTGATTGACAAGATAGCTTGGCACGCTAAGGGAGGAGAATTTGATTCAGAACACTTGCATAAAAAAAGTATTGTCTGTGGAATATACTCTAAAAATCTATCTGTCATTGAGACTCCTAATACAGCAATTAAATCCAAAAAATTTACCAATACTTCTTCATTATTGGTGTTCAAAAAGTCATTGATTATTGACATTATATCTTGCCCATAATTGTAACATGTTGATGGTACACGTGTACATAAATCCTTAACTAACTCTAAGTAATAATTACCTTGATAGTACCTTAAGCGCTTTAATAATAGAAGTATAAACTGGCTATATGATTGGTCAAGTGAATCAGATGTGTTACTATATATTTTCACAAGACATGATAATGCTTCTCTATGATATTCTGTCTTGTTCTCATCAATAAATATCTGCAACAACAATGAGCACGTTCGGTGTTTGAAAAAAGTATATTTGTCCCTATATGAATCATCTTCGGTTGGCTGGTCTTCCTCACTTTGAATCACTACACTTTGTTCAAGAGCACCAACACACCCCATTAATTTTAAAATCTCAATATTGAGCTCTTGAGATTTTTGTTTCATTGATACATATGCTAATGCGCGAAATAATCTTTGATATAGTGTTTTTCTGGATTGCAAAATGGAATTATCTTTCAAATCAAGCATCAAACTAGTAGAATTAGAAAAAATGGAAATCAGGGTTCGGCATATCTCCAATGACAGACTTGGGGAACCCCTTTGTTGAAGGAGCCAAATAAAACAATTCAAAAATTGTTGAAGAGAAGGCTCAATCAAGGAGGGGACGTTTTCTGATAGAGCCCTAACTGCTTTTGTTAAATTCTGCCTATAATCAACAATAGAATCCCTTTCAGATATTTGTTTGGAGTTATCATTTATCAAAGACAATTCTCTAATCAGAGAATCACAAATACAAGTTGAATATGCTGGAAGCCAAGGCTTAAAATGAGTTATTATGGGCTCCAACAATGATGAATACATTGTTTTTTCATCTAGAGAACGATTCGAGTCATTAATAATTGTAAGAATGAATAATAGAGCTTTCCTAATTTCTGGATAAAGGTATAATGGGCTATAAGAACTCATTTTTCCAATCAAATTAAGAGCAGCTCTTCGAACACAAAAACTTGAATCATAATTTAGTGAGCAAATCTCATAGGCGCAATTTATTTTGCACATTTGACATTGAGGGACATACTGCAAAAACTGCAATGTAGTAAGCCTGACAAACACAGATTCATCAAATAATGCCATATCAACAATACGTCTTAATAGCTCCTGATCATTTAAACCATGTTTCATTTGCAATAAAATACTCGAGCAAGCATATGCTCTGATTCTCTCATCTGAAGAAATAAAAAGAGTGTCAATCTTTTGAATCAAAACAGGACAATTCAAAGGCAAAGAATGGGAAATCAGATATAAAATCGGAGAATCCAATTCAGAAGAGATGATAGATTTCACATATTCCTTCCAAAACATCTCACATTTTCGAAATACGCAAGAAAGATCATCAACAACATCCATTGTAATTAGAATTTTCTTAAAATCTCCATTAAAAGAATTGTTTATAATATTAGGAGAAAATTCTGAAAAAATGTTTAAGCACTTAAACCCTTTTACAAAGATATTAATATCCTCAATCATCGAAATAATTATCGAAAAAACACAATTCTCTTCGCGAATTATGAAACTTGGTAAAAACCTCAAAAATATTAAAAGAATATCAGGAACAATGCTCCATTCAAACTGATGCTTAATAATACCCAAAAAAACAGATTCCATCTTCTCTTTTGTTCTTCTTGAATCAAACAAAACAGGCTCTATATATTTCGAATAAAAATCATCAGAAAGTATCTTCTCCTCATGGAGCTCAATCAACTTACGGAATGCTTGTATTAAATGCACACTGGGATATAAAAAGTGCAACTAATGATGACGATTAGTAAATTTACATTACTTTACAAAGGTAACGAGTCATTGAAATCGAGGAACTTTTTCTAAGTTTTTTACAAATAATGCTTACAATATTTTCACTTTTTCAAAACAACTGCGTCTAAACAAAAACCTCAAAAATGTTTAATGATCCTAGAGCCAACAATGGATGGGGTGCCCCGATGGGTACCAATCTTCATAATGTTATGGGAAGTATTGGAAATCTTCCTCCTCAACAGCAATCATTTTTTAATCGTGATCAACAGTTTAATAACGGCCAAATGTTTAATGTTCCGATGGGCATGCAACAACAACCTATGGGCATGAATCCGCCAATAAAAATGAGTCGTGCGCAAGGAAATTCTAATTGGTGGGAAGAAATATCTGTTCCAACACAACAAGCTGTAATCGAGCCACCAGCAAAGAAGAAAACGGGAGGAAAGGGCAAAAAAACAGGTTCTGATGAGAAGGGAAAGACTAAATCCAAGCCCACAGACAAATCACATTCGAAGCCAGCTCCTGAAGAACCCAAATCAAAAGAAAAGACTAAATCGAAAGATAATCCTAAATCGAAAGATAAGCCTCCAAAGGGAAGCAAGAAGCCAGTTCCCTCAGATGAACCAAAAAAGAAGCTTCCCACTAGAAAGATTTCTGAGGCAGAGGAGGCACAAGATGCGCCTCCTAGAGATGATGTTCCATTGATTAACCTTGACCAAAAATCCGCCCCAATTTGGACTATGGGATCATTGTTGATATTTTTCTTGGTTCTTGTTTGCGAGATCCTCCAAACAGGCGGAATAGCTTCAATGGCCACTAATCCTTTAATTGGTCCAGATCAACAAACAATGATTTTGATGGGTGCTAAGTATGCTCCCTTAATGTTGAAAGGTCAATATTGGAGATTTTTCACAGCAATATTCTTGCACGCAGGTCTTGCTCATATTATTATTGTTCTTTTCATTTTCTTGTCAACCAGATCTGTTGAACGAGATTCTGGATTTTTAAGGGCTATTATGGTATTTTTCATTTCTGGTCTATATGGTTATATACTTTCAAGCTTGTTTATTCCTGAAATGGTATCAGTTGGTGCAACTGGTGCATTGTATGGATACCTCGGTTTACAGCTCTCTGATTTGTTCTCTTCATGGAGAATGTATCATAACAGATGGTCTAGGTTTAATTCCTTAACAGGTTCAATCGCCACAACATTGATTGTTGGACTTACTCCATTTTTGGATAACTTCCTTCACGTAGGTGGATTTATAATGGGATTCCTCTTTGCTCTAATGCTTCTTCCAAATTTAACTTTCGGTGATTGTGAAAAAGTCTGTCACGGATTTATAGCTTTCATTGCTTTCCCCGCCATGGCAACTCTCTTCTGTTTGTGTATGGTAATCTTCTACAGATCAGTAGATTCCGCATCTAGCTGGTGTGAATGGTGTCACTATATTAATTGCGTTAATATCAGTGGATGGTGTCCTTCAATCAACAAGGATCCTAATCAGAATGTGATCTACTTCTCTTGAATTGTGGTAAAAATATATCATTAACGATTCTACTTTTCAAAGGAAACCCATTGTTTAATATCGTTTAGAGTCGAGCATAAATGGATAATTACGAAGTTATAATGTCAGATGATGATGTTGATATTCCTATTTCCTTTGATAAGACTGAGACTACATTGACAACTGATAACAAACCACTTAATTATGTTGGATCATTTGGTACTGTGATGAATCTCTTGAATACACTTATGGGAGCGGGTGTTTTAGGCATTTCTGATACTTTTAGATTTTGTGGATTTATTCCATCTTTCTTGCTTCAATTGTTTATTGCAGTTTTAAGTTATGTCACCACAGTAATGGTTGTTAGATTACAGACAAAGCTACATGTTAATAGTTTTGATGAAATGGCGAGTAAAACTCTTGGAAAATTCGCCACAGGTATTTATGGGATTTCGGCTGATTTATTCTGTCTTGCAGCATTAACTGCATATATCATCATTGGGCTGAATACGGTATTATCGTGGTTGGATTATCTTAACATAAAAATAAGTCCATCAGCTTGGCAATACAAACTATTTGTACTAATATATGCTCTTATTGTTCCTGTTGGCTTAACAATACCAAAAAATGCTTCATTTTTATCGATATTTTCAACATTTTCTATCCTTTGCCTCTTCATGTTCGTATTCTTCATGTTTTACCAAGGTTTCAAATTATTACCTTCTGCTGGAATCGAACCAACTGTAGTATTAGCTAGGATAGATGCCGGGTTTTTCAATTCTCTTGCTGTTTATTCCCTAACATTCTCTCTCGCTCTTGTTGTTATCCCAGTGATTGGACTATCTAAACCAAGTTTCAATACAAGATCAATAATAATTGGTATAACATTCATAATATGTTTTATTTGTGTTTCGATACCAGGCATTATTGGGTATCTAATTTTTGGTGACCATGTTAAACCTTGTATTCTTGAGAGTTTTTCAACAAAAGACCCACTTACAGTAATTGTAAGAGCAGCATTTTTTGTTGTTGTGAATGCTTCGTATCCTGTTATAACACTAACAGTTGCCGGAAGCATCAGCAGAGTGATCTTTGGAGTTGATAATTCAACAGAGTTACCATGGCCCAAGCGATCATTTATTCTTTTCTCAGTTTCATTCATTCCCGTTTTTGTCGCAATGTTTTTACCAAACATCAGACCAGCTCTTTCTATTGGAGGGGCTCTTGGAGGGTGTTTGGGTAATTTCGTTTATCCAGCTTGGATATGGATAAAAGTATCTCAAAACAAATTAACACACTGGACAAACATTCTATGTATGCTGCTAATGATTTTTGGCGCTTTTTCAACGGTAATCGCAACATATGAATCTGTTCTTGATGCAATCAAACAGTTCAAACATAAATAAATTACTCTTTCATGGATTGATAACCTTGATATGTTGCTCATAGTATCCGAGCAACGATTTGGTGTATCTGCTCTTCATATCAGAATGAGGAACGTTTTCAAATTGATCAGAATCGGTAAATTTTACAACGAAATACAAATCATTTTCAATCTTCCTGGCACCCGCTATTTTCTGGATCCTCCTTCCTGTGTTTGCATTACCCTTCTTGGGATTCTTCTTTTTATCCTTCAAAGACTCATTAAACTGTTCTATTAACTGAGGAGTGACACCTTCTTCAGGTTTTACCCATTGAGACTTTCCGTCTTTAGTATCTGAAAATACAACATTGTACTGTGTGCTCCCATTTCTCTTTCTAACGTTTATAATTTCAACAATCTCTTTCCTTTGAGGCATAACATCGTGTACCTTTTCCATTATTAAACTGACACATACGATTATGTAAATAAAATCCATAAAATGATAGTTTTTATTCTTGCTTTGCTTTCTTATAGTGAAGTTGATAGTGTTTGTATTGATGTTGACGGGGGTAATTGTCCATCAAGTGTGAAAAAAGTTGCTAAGAGTTTTTCTGAGGCTTTAACACTTATTATAAGCAAACCACAGTCATTAGATATATATATATCTAGTACTGAGAATTCTCCGCTTGTGATTGATTATTCAAAGATGCCTACAACATCAGTTAGGTTTTTTGGCAATAATGGACTTGCATATGCTGTTGTATCCAATTTTCCAACGATGACTAATATTGAACTTCGGAAAATCATTATGTTTTTGAATGACAATAAAGGATTTATCAATCCTTTATCGATTCATATTGAAGATTCAATGTTTGTGGACCTGAATTCAAACACAATTATGTTAATGACTGTATTTTTGCAGACAGATTTTCAGGCAATTGATAGTTTTAGCCATATTACAGCATCTCAAGTCAAACTATTTGGGATGAAATATATTCCAACTGAATCCCACAATATCTCTTCCAACTCAATTATGACTCTAATTATCGATTCTATACTTACTGATACATATATTGAATGCGGGGTTGAGTGCTTATCAATTGTATTCACCAAAACCAAAGCTCGATTTATGTTTTTTGGTGTGAATAGTGTGAAAAGGTCCAATGATTTTACTGTTTCAATATTCGCCCCATCTGTTATACACATGATAGAAGGATCTCAGCCACTCTATGAAACAATGGTTTCTTTCTTAGTTTCTGGGGCTCTGGTGAATTTTTCATCTCCTAATATTGACCTGACAGCACATTCACAGCTTAAATTGTACAATGGAGCGGTAATGAATATTCTCGGCCCATTTGGTCCATCAGAAATTATTGTACATGAAAAAGCCAAAGCTCTGGCTACCCAAGCAAAAACCAAATCAGGTGTGCTCTATATGGAACCTGGATCTGAATTAATCTATCTAGGAACAGGATTGCAAGATTCATTGAATAGTTTTTACCGCTTTAATATTAGTGATAACAGTTTTATTATTTGTGAGGACCAAACAGTTCGAATTGAAGTCGATTTTGTTACAAGCCGTAGAATTAGTTCATATACAAGCCCGACAATAAAAACATTCTATCCTCTATGCATTACCAATCAGATTCATCTGGGTGAATTGCCAATAATTATTATTAGTCTTTATTTTGGACCTACATTTACTGGGATTAGGGCTTCTGTAGATAAGGTAAGAGGAGATAAGCTATTTCCAATTTTTTCGGTTTATACTTATTATCCTGAGAAACCTGTTAAAATGATTCCATATTTACATGTTGATTATATTGGGAATGTGGATGATGCAATAATTCGAGACCCTTCAATTAATATAATATATCATTGTAGTCCAAATATCAAACTTGATAAATATGAAACATTTTTTGATCCCGAGAGCCCTTTAGAAGGATTTACCAATGATACGAGCATCTTTATGCAAACATCAAGTATTGTGAATGAAATGCAATGCATTACTTTGAATTTTACTGATCTTCCAGGTTCTTTCCGTCCATTGATATGCATTGATGATAATGTTGATAAGCAAATGTCAGTATGTAGATCATATGCAAGAAGAATTAATTCATCAGAAGTACAAAATTGGACTAAATTTATCACACCAAACCTGAAAACACTTACAATAGCTGTTCAAACTCATTTGGATTATACTTTTGACTTCACAAAAGTTAAAGATGTGGATTATTTGGTTATTGGAGGCCAGCAAAAACCATCTAGATTTCGAGTTTTAGCAAATGAGGCTCTAATGAATTTAAAGAAGCTAGTGTTTCAGTATTCTGTTGTTGAATTCGAAGGAACCTCAGATCAATATGTATTTAAAAATAAAGAATTGCAGTTCATTCAAAGAACTGAAATCAAAGGGATGGAAAATATGAAATTTGATTTTCGAAAGGTCGAGAAGTTGAAAGCAGATCCAGGTCTTTTTTCTGTTCTTCCAGTTGATCAAAGTAATATTTCAATTATTCATGATATGAAAACAACAAAAATTGTGTATCTAAATGATGGTTGGGAATTATATAATGGCAATAGTCTTATTTCCAAAATTCTTCATGTTCCAAGCAAAATTTTTATAATAGAATTTTCTGCTGCTTCCCCAATGGTTCCCAAACCAATAGAACTTGTGGTTGATGATAATACTTCAACAATTCATGAACTTTATTCATTATCAAACAGGTACTTTACAACAAGTAGCAATTGGGACAGGTTTAAGAATCCTGCGATCAAAGCAGAATGCCCACTTAACTTAGAACTCACCATGCATTCTAGGTTCATTCCTGTGAGCTATATTTCTCATAATACACCATATCGCTCAGTGAATATAACATCATACAACGAGAACGATACAAACCTTGTTATTCCATTTGTTCTTACTCCTGATGGGGATGATTATTATCCAATATATCATATTGGAGGCTTTGCTTCTTCTCTTACAGTTAATCAAATGGATTGTGATCAAGATGGTGGAACTGGTTCGTCTATTGGAATGAAAATACTCAAGCTCAATGTTTTTGATAATGTTAGCTTCGAGTTAACAAATGTGAATATTCAAAATTTGGAAATGAAACCACAATCTCGACTTAATTTGATCAAAAGCAGTCTCAATCAATCGAATATCTCAATGATAGGCGGCTTTGGTCTGTCATTTCCGATTATTTCGAGCTTTAATAGCATTTTGACTCCAGCGAAACTTGAGTTTAATTGGAATACGACCTCTATTCCTGAAGGATTTGTCTCTGAAACTTACTCCAATGTTTTCTGTGGAGAACCTAATAGTATAATAATCAATCAACCAACATTAGTTATTAACAAACAAAAAGTTTTCATAAACGTTTCTAAAACCAAAGGATGCTATGACATATATGTATCGATGATTGATATACCACCAGAATCAAGGAAATCTGAGAAATGGAAAGTATATGCAGCAGGTAGCGTATCAATTATTGTGCTAATATGTACAGTCTTGGTATGCTATTGTCGAAAATCATATCTATCATCCAATGAATTATCTGGATTAATGTCAGATTCAATTCATTTTGACCCAATTAATCCCTCTAATGCATCTGTTCCATTTTTAACTTAGAATAAATACCATTTAATGAGTTTTGGTGAGTCTTTTGGTTGTTTCTTGGATAAATTAGTTGAGCATTTCGATAAGATACATACTGAATGTCGATTGTTTGCAGATGAATGTGTTCTGATGGGATACGTTCCTCCTCATCCTTTAGATTTGATAAGGGCTGGAATAGATACAAAAAATAAATATGAAGATCCGGAAATCGTAGAAATTAAAAAAATTGTGAATGATACGAAATATAGCGAAATAGATGAGGTAATAATCAGGATTTGTAATTCTGCACAAAATCCATCAAGTCAAACAACTATATTTAAAATATTGAAAGAAATTAAACCTAAGAACGAGAGTCCCCAAGTTATTCGAGCTAGGATTAGTGAACTTCAAAAACAAGGTAGAATTAGAATTGAGACTTCTGATAACAAAGCACAAAGCGTTTGAACACTCACTACTTTGGTACCATAAGACATCAGATATTCGCCAAATGTTTGTCCTCTCTCGTCCCATATCTCAAGATTGTCCATTTAACATGAAACCCTATTCTTTTCCAAGAATTTATTTTGCCACAGTCAAATGATCAAAGTATCACCATTTACAAACATGGTTTTCGCATATCTTCCATCCATTTTTTTATTCCCCAGATTCTCTCCAAAATTGCTCTTCTTATTGGTATCTCTTGTTTTCTAGAAGCCTGAACTTGATAACATATTAAAAACAATCAAATGAATGTGGTTTTTAAACCTCTTTTGATTTATTGTCCTCCTTTACTCTTGAGAAATTCGAAAATATTCGTACAATACCAATGTATCACTTCCCAATGGTGTATAATCAGTTTTGTTTTTTGTATTTATATCAACTTTTTGATTAACTAGATATTCAACAACACTAAGATGACCATTCTCAGTAGAATAATGAAGAGGAGTCCAATTAAATATAAAAACTCAAAAATTATATTTTTTGCATTTATATCAGCTTTTTGATTAACTAGATATTCAACAACACTAAGATGACCATAACATGAAGAGAAATGGAGGGGTGTAGATCTAATCATCCCCCATCCATCATATTAATCATTTTGGTATTTCTCATTCACATTTGCTCCATTCGCTAACAGATAAATAATGCTAGTTAGTTTTCCT
>Ga0209639_1000106_pt1 | contig 132635 bp, 127 predicted proteins | sample EPASupsiteHSE605_FD_187268 | JGI IMG/M metagenome (GOLD analysis project Ga0209639, IMG submission 187268) | Bioremediated contaminated groundwater from EPA Superfund site, New Mexico - Sample HSE6-05 (SPAdes) (version 2) | ecosystem: Environmental > Aquatic > Deep subsurface > Groundwater >...
GACTTCATGAAATGGGGTAATACTTCTGTACAATGTTATTTGAATTGAAAGGTTGCCTATGTGAGTCTTCAAATTGGTATAATCTTGTCGGCTGTTCGTAAATTAAAAAAATCATGCTTCAGCTCTGAATCCTGAATAAGAAAGTTGCTTTTTAGAGGACGAAATGGTATAATTTTTGCTTGGTAGTCTAAATATCCCTGCTCCGTAAAATCGGGGCCGCTTAGTCCGAGGGGAGGTGCAAATATGAAAGCGTATGAATTACTTTATATCATCCGGCCAGATCTGGATGAGGAGGCAACCACAGCACTAGTAGATCGTTTAGGGGGGCTCGTTGCTAGCAATGGTGGAGCTAACTTAACGGTAGAAAAGTGGGGTAAACGTCGGTTAGCCTATGAAATCGAAGATTACAAAGAAGGCCAATATATCCTGATGAACTTTGAAGGCGAAGGCCGTACATCTCAGGAAATTGAGCGGGTTATGAAAATCTCCGATGATGTAATCCGTTTCTTAACAGTTAGAAAAGATGACTAAAAGGACGGTGGGGCGTATATGTTAAATCGTGTCGTTTTGATTGGCCGTTTGACGAAAGACCCCGAATTGCGTTATACGCCATCAGGTGTAGCAGTTGCTAATTTTACGTTAGCGATTGATCGTAATTACAAAAATGCTCAAGGGGAAAGAGATACTGACTTTATTAATTGTGTGGTCTATCGGCAGCTTGCTGAACTCTGTGCTAATTATTTAGCGAAAGGAAAACTAGCGGCGGTAGATGGCCGAATTCAAGTGCGTTCGTATACCGGACAAGATGGCCAAAAACGCTGGGTTACAGAGGTTATTGCTGAAGATGTTCGCTTCTTAAGTCCAAAAGACAGTGGGAGCGGGAGCACAGAATCAAAATCTTTAGGTGGAAATAGTTCGTTTGGACATGAAGTGAATTTGGATGATGACATCCCATTCTAATAGGGGAAGGGGAGAATTAGTATGAAACGTGAACGCGGACGTCGCCCACGTAAACGGGTATGTAGTTTTTGTGTAGACAAAGTCGAGTCAATGGATTACAAAGAGACACATAAAGTACGTAAGTATGTTACTGATCGCGGCAAAATTTTGCCGCGTCGTATTTCAGGAAACTGCGCAATGCATCAGCGTCAAGTAACCTTGGCCATCAAACGGGCTCGTAGTATTGCCTTATTGCCATATAGTGTAGAGTAGAAAAAAGGGAGCGAGAGCTCCCCTTTTCTATTTTAGGGATTAAGCCAAACTAGACTAATATGGTATGGATAAATTTTCATCGAATAAAGGTGCAGGAGATTTGGAGGTTTATCACGAACTGTATTCGATAGGTATAGTTTGTCTCTTTGAGAGTCTTCTCAGAAAGTGAACTTGCTTATGCTAAGCTGAACATCGGGAAGCAGGGCATGAAACTCACTTATATAAAAGTGAGAGTCTCTGAAGTGGACTGAGATTAGGAGGGGGCATCCCTGGATATTGAAGTAGATGTTGTTAAAGGCTTAAAAGCCATTGATGAACTAAAGGTTAATCTAATTCAGGCACAGTGGCTTGTTCAACATGGAACTATGAGTGGTTCAGAGGATGAAATGATTCAGGGTTTGGCAGACCTTGTCGGAATGAGTTATTTGTTAGCGAGAAGGTTGGGTTTTGACTTCTCTCGACTTGATCGGATGTTGCTACAACGCTTAGAAGGTCTAAAAAATACGGATGAGATGAATCTTGAAAAGCAATGGGGAGATTTGAGCTTATTATTGAGTTATCTAGCCCCAGAGGATTAACTTTTAATAGGAGAAAGTTGGAGATAATGTTTATAAGTGATGAATTGGCGCAAGATTACTTAGCGAGAACGATTCTTTTGACCTTTCCTGGGGTGGGAATCGCTATGGGCACTTGGGGGTTTTTTTGGGAAGTATTTTTGTTATTCAGTGTATTTATCGTGGGCCATCGTAAAGGGGTGCTTGCAGCTACATTCTTTTTGATGATTGGCTATATCGCAGCCTTGGTTTTTTTTAGGGTTACCGCGATTAATTATCTTGGCTTTGTTCCCTTGGCAGGATTGCTGGGGGTTTTTGGTTGGCAAAAGGGTTGGCCGGTACGTGTAACCTTTTTTTGGAGTGCTGTCGTGGCGGCGGTTTTAGGAATGGTACAAACTCTTCCGTTTGTGGTGCAAGGATTTGATGCTAATACTGCAAGTGTCATGATTAATACAACAGTTCAACAATACCAAGCTTCTGGATTGTTGGAAGTAATGCAACAACAAGGAATCAACGAGGTACAGATCCGAGAACTGTTGCAACAAGGAATTGAAATTTTCGCTTTAGTCATTCCTGGTATTGCAGCTATTCTCGCCATAATTGAGTTTGGGTTTGTCTTTTACATTATGAGGCGTTGGTTTAAAAGGGACATAGAATGGATTTCGTTCACCCATTGGCGCCTTCCGTGGTATGCGGTTTGGGGTGCGGTCTTAGGGATTGCTAGCTATCTCTTAGGGGATCAATTTTCTTGGCCTGTTATTCGTGGACTAGGAATTAACCTAATGGTTGTTTACGCTGCATTAACCCTAGTGTTGGGGATTTCTGCTTATCTCTATTTGTTACAATCTCCAAAGATCCCTAGGTTTCTTAAATGGACATTAATTCTTGTTAACCTTATATATTTCATGTTTAGTTTTGTCACTATAATAGTATTTGGATTATTTGATTTAGTTTTGAATTTTCGGCACCTACCGGAAGAATCGTAAGGGAGGAATTTTACATGAAAGTTATTCTTCAAGCAGATGTAAAAGGAACCGGTAAAAAAGGACAAATTTTAGAGGTTGCAGATGGGTATGCAAGAAATTTTCTTTTTCCCAAGAAGTTAGCTATTGAGGCTACGACTGGTAATATTCAGGATATTTCACATAAGAAGGCTCTGGAAGATCGCCGCAAGGTAAAGGAAAAAGAAGATGCAGTTCAATTAGGTAATAAACTAAATGCTCTCCAGATTGAAGTTAAGACGAAAACAGGTGAAGGCGGTCGCTTGTTTGGGTCTGTAACAAGTAAAGAAATTGCCGATGCGTTAAAGAAACAGCATGGTATAGAAATAGATAAACGAAAATTAGATATCAAAGAACCCATTAAAGCTCTAGGTGGCTATGAAGTGCATGTGAAAATTCATCCTGAAGTTATGGCGAAGCTCCAGGTACATGTAAGTGCTATCTAAGGAAATACCTAAAACTTTTTGAGCAGCTAGTATTGTATTTAAATCATGTCGACGTCTTAAAGCTTTTCCCATACTCTGGACACCCCCTGTCTTTAGCCATGGGAGATTCAGCAACGAATAATCTGTTTTCGTGAAAGGGGTTCCCTGATGAAAGGGATTTTGACAAAATGGTTAAATCAAAAAAGTCTCGGTGATCGATTACAAGATGAGGAAGAGTGGAGTCGGGAAGTGGAGGCACTTTATGTGCTGCTTTCAAATTATTATGGAACTGACAAGCTAGTGCTTAAGGCCAGTAGACTGGAAGCTCTAAAGCTTATGCGCTCCGAGGAACTTGTTGAGCGTGTCGCCGGATTAAGAAAAATCGTCTCTGATGATCCTACGGATCAAAAGATACCGAAAATGCAGGAGGTTCCTCGGATATTAGATGAAATCGAGGAGCAACTAGCAGATCTTATTGCACGACGTGCTGTGGAAGACCGACTTGAACGTGTAGTTTCAGAGAAGATGCAAGAACGGCATGAAGATTATGTCAAAGAAATTAAAATGCATGTGCTTAAAGAAACTGCAGGACCAGAAAATGCTCAGACATTAAAAAAGTTAGCCATTCTTGAGAAGATGAATACCATTTCACTCAACCGATCAGCTTTTGATGTATTACGTCCTCAAACTGTGGAAGAAATCGTAGGCCAAGAAAGTGCTGTGCAAGCACTTTTGGCTAAATTAGCAACTCCCTATCCCCAACATATGCTCATTTATGGTCCCCCTGGAGTTGGTAAGACTTCGGCAGCTAGAGTTGCGTTAGAAACTGTTAAGAAACGTTCTCATTCGCCCTTTTCTAAGGATGCCCCTTTTATTGAGGTAGATGGTACAACCTTAAGATGGGATCCTCGGGATGTTACAAACCCTCTTTTGGGTTCGGTACATGATCCAATCTACCAAGGGGCGAAGCATGACTTAGCAGATACGGGTATACCAGAACCTAAAATGGGGCTGGTAAGCGATGCTCATGGAGGAATTCTCTTTATCGATGAAATTGGAGAAATGGACCCCTTACTTTTAAATAAGTTGCTTAAAGTCCTCGAAGATAAGCGGGCATTTTTTGATTCTTCATATTATGATCCAAGCAATATACAAGTTCCCCTATGGATAAAGAAACTTTTTGATGAGGGAGCCCCAGCTGATTTTGTCCTGATTGGAGCCACCACGCGAGATCCCGCGGAACTAAATCCGGCTCTGCGTTCTCGCTGCTCAGAAGTATTCTTTGTGCCTTTGGAACCGAGAGATGTTCAACAAATTATACACCAGGCAGGGCAAAAGCTTGGCGTGACTTTGGAAGATAATGTCCCTGAGATAATCAGTGAATATGTGATTGAGGGACGGAAGGCTAATAGTATTCTGACAGATGCGTACGGTCTAGCCAGGTATCGTAACCCAGATCAAGAGGAAGTTCGAGTAACAAGTGCAGATGTTTATGAAGTCCTGCGTTCTGCTCGGCTTACTCCATTTATTTTTCGCAAAGTCCAAAGTAATGTGGAAATTGGGAGAGTTTTGGGCTTGGGGGTCTCTGGATTTTTAGGTTCAGTTTTAGAAATTGAAGCGATTACCTTTGCAGGACAAGATGGGAAAGGAACAATTCGCTTTAATGAAACTGCAGGAAGTATGGCTAGAGATGCCGTCTTTAATGCTGCCGCTGTTATCCGTGATCTTACTGGCGAGGATTTACGTAATTATGATGTACATGTTAATATAATCGGTGGGGCAAAAATTGATGGTCCATCAGCAGGTCTGGCAACGACCTTGGCCATTTACAGCGCATTAAAGAAACAACCACTTAGGCAGGATGTTGCTGTCACTGGAGAGATTTCCATCCAAGGAAAGGTGAAACCAGTCGGCGGCATTTATGAAAAGATTTTTGGTGCTAAACAGGTTGAAGTTCGTAAGGTTTTGATCCCACATGAAAATATGGTGGATGTGCCTCAAAGTTTACAGGGCATTGAAGTGGTTGCTGTTAGTTCGATCGAAGAAGCTATGAGCCACGTATTTAACCTTTAAAATATATTAAATTATAGAATATTAGAGAAAAGTATGACCGGAGGAGAGAAGATATGGAACTCATAAAAGTTCCACCACAGAATTTAGAGGCCGAACAGGCGGTCTTGGGCGCAATGATGCTCGAACCGGAGGCTGGAAGTTCTGTCTTTGAAATGCTTCAACCGGATGACTTTTATAGAGATAATCATCGTTTGATTTTTTCAGCCATTCAAGATCTCTCTGAAAAAGGAGATCCAGTTGACTTGGTTAGTGTTGCAGAGGTTTTACGTCGTCAAGGACGTTTAGAACAGGTAGGTGGAATAGCGACAATCTCTGAGATTGCCCGCTCTGTCCCTTCTGCGGCAAATGTAGAATATTACGCTAGATTAGTTTCGGAAAAGGCTCTCCTACGTCAGCTTATTCGAGCAACAAGTAGTATCCTAGAACGGGGATATGAGCCGGGAGAAGAGGCGCGTAGCCTTCTTGAAGAAGCAGAAAAACTAATTCTAGATCTTTCTCGGCGGCGTGTTAAAGATGGGTTTAGCATTATACGTGATGTTCTGTTAGAAACCTTTGAAAAAATTGAGTATCTTTATGCTAATAAAGGAAATCTAACGGGTGTTCCTACCTTTTTCACAGAATTAGATAGAATGACTTCTGGTTGGCAACCTTCTGATTTGGTGATCATTGCTGCCCGTCCCTCTATGGGGAAAACGGCAATGGTTTTAAACATGGCTCAAAATGCATCAGTTCGGGCTAAGATCCCTGTCGCAATTTTCAGCTTGGAAATGTCAAAAGAACAATTGGTTCAACGAATGCTTTGTGGAGAAGCGATGGTTGATCAACAACGCGTAAGGACGGGAGAATTGTTAGATGCAGATTGGCCGAAGTTAACGCGAGCAGTGGGGCCTCTCTCGGATGCCCCAATTTTTATTGATGATACGGTAGGGATCTCCTTAGCGGAGCTTCGTTCCAAGGCCCGTAGATTAAAGACAGAACATAATTTAGGGATGATCGTGATTGATTATCTTCAGCTTTTGTCGGTTGGGAAAAAGGCTGAAAGCCGACAGCAGGAAGTTGCTCAAATATCTAGATCGCTAAAAGGGCTTGCTCGTGAACTTAAAGTGCCAGTCATTGCATTGTCACAACTTAATCGAGGGGTTGAACAACGCCAAGATAAACGGCCTATTATGTCAGACTTGTTAGAGTCAGGGGCAATTGAAGCTGACGCAGATGTGATCTCCTTTATTTACAGGGATGACTATTATCATCCGGAATCGGAGAAAAAAGGAATCGCAGAGCTGATTATTGCAAAACACCGCAACGGTCCAGTAGGGACCGTTGAGTTAGGATTTCTTAAAGAGTTTACCAAGTTTGTAAACCTTGATCGACAACACCAAAGTGCTTAACTGCTGCCCCTTGCCAATTTGTAGGCAAGGGGTTTCTCTGTGCTAGAGGGAAATAATGTCGAATGTTTTATGTATTTTTCAGATTAATGTTCGGCTATTGGATTGACAAGGAGGAGCTGGATTGTTAAGATAAAATTGTTTGCGACTGGGGTTCTGTACTATTTGGAAAAGAAACGGCTCTAGGAGGGAAAACAATTGAAACATAATGTGGATGTCTTAATTATCGGAGCCGGTCCGGCCGGGATTTTTACGGCCTTAGAGTTAACGAAGCATGATAAAGATCTAAAAATTCTTATTGTTGATAGTGGCCGAAGCATCGAAAAGCGAAAGTGCCCCGCACGTACAACGGGAGTTTGCGGAGGATGTAACCCGTGTGCTATCACTAGGGGATGGTCGGGTGCTGGTGCTTTTAGTGATGGAAAACTGTCTTTAAGTCCTGCAGTGGGCGGTCGTTTAGTTGAGTATATGAAAGATGAACAAGCCCAAGAGCTGATTGACTATGCTGATTCTATTTACCGGCAGTTTGGTGCTCAAGAAACGGTATATGGTTTAGATAACCGTAGGGTGGAAGAGATCGAATATGAGGCATCTCGTCACAATATTGCGTTAATCCATTGTCCTGTACGTCATTTGGGAACAGAGCTGGCCTATGATGTGCTAAAGGGCATGTATGAACATCTGATGCAAATTACGAATACAACTTTTTGGGAACTTGCTGAAGTTAAAAATATCTTAGCTGATTCAGAAGGAGCCAAAGGAGCCACTATTCAACGTCGGGATAAACAAGAACTAGATGAGGTGTTTGCTCGTTATGTGGTTGCTGCCCCCGGCAGAGGGGGAGCAAATTGGCTCGCAGATCAGACTGTTCGTTTAGGTGTTGTAACAGAAAATAATGAAGTGGATATTGGCGTTCGAGTCGAAGTTCCAAACTCTATTCTTGATCATTTAACACGTGAACTTTATGAACCCAAACTGGTTTATTATTCAGATACCTATGATCTGAAAACACGGAGTTTCTGCGTCAATCCTGGCGGTGTGGTATCAGAGGAGCACTATGACGGGGATATTGCCGTAGTAAATGGGCATAGTTACGCTGACCCTACGAAGAAAACAAAGAACACAAATTTCGCTTTATTAGTTTCTACTCATTTTACAGAACCCTTCAATCAACCAATTGAGTACGGACGATATATTGCCCGGCTAGCAAACATGCTAACTGGTGGTGGGGTAATGGTACAGCGTCTTGGAGATCTGCTACAGGGAAGACGGACGACGGAAAGCCGTTTGAGGCAATCTACGACTATTCCGACGCTTCTCTCTGCTGTTCCAGGTGACCTCAGTTATGCACTTCCGGAACGATACTTGACCTCGCTTATCGAGACTCTTAAGGCATTTGATAAAATTGCACCCGGGATGTATTCAAAAAATACATTATTATATGGAGTAGAGGTTAAATTTTATTCGTCTAAAGTAAAAGTAAAGTCAAACTTTGAGACAGCAATATCTAGGTTATATACAATTGGGGATGGAGCAGGAATAACGCGCGGATTAATGCAAGCTTCGGCGACAGGGGTTGTCGTTGCACGAGATATAGTGGCAAAGGTATAGATATTCAATTTTAATTTCTATATGTTTTCCGACTGGGCTAGGAACTTATAGTTGGATGTAGAATTAAATATTAGTCATTGGATAATTTATGCTCCATTGTGAAACCTAATAAGAACTAGCAAATTTAAGAGGTAAGATTGACTGGGGGCGAAGGGTGTTGCTCGATAGATATACTCATTTGGAAATGGGAAAGTTATGGCAGGACGGATATGAATATGATCGTTGGTTAGAAGTTGAATTAGCAGTCGCTGAGGTCATGGCAAAGAGAGGGGAAATCCCTCAGGAAGCTATGGGAGAAATTCGGTCCAAGGCAAAAGTGAATTCTAAACGGATTTTAGAAATTGAGGCTGTAGTTCGTCATGATCTCATTGCTTTTCTGCAAGCGGTTGTTGAAGAGATTGGAGAATCGGGTAAATACTTGCATCTAGGATTGACATCCTCAGATGTTAAAGACACGGCCTTAAGCCTTGTTTTAAGAGATTCCGGACTTCTGTTGAAGAAAGACTTAAAAGAGTTTCGTGATGCATTGGGAAAACGAGCCTTGGAGAGCAAATATACTGTGATGGTCGGCCGGACTCATGGTATTCATGCTGAGCCACTAACGTTTGGATTAAAGCTAGCCTTATGGATTGCCGAAATTGATCGTCAAATTGAACGTCTTGATCAAGCGATAGTTTCTGTAAGTGCTGGCAAGATCTCAGGAGCAGTGGGAACGTATGCCAACGTTTCTCCTGAGGTAGAAGAGGAAGTTTGTCAACATCTGGGCTTAGAGACTGCTTTAGTAAGTAATCAGATTTTACAAAGGGATAGACACGCTCATTTTGTAACTACCTTAGCTTTAATCGGGGGCTCTATAGAAAAAATCTCGACAGAAATTCGCAATTTACAACGCACAGATATTCTTGAAGTGGAGGAACCTTTTGCGGATGGACAAAAAGGTTCTTCCGCGATGCCGCATAAACGTAATCCGATCATTTGCGAGCAAGTTTCGGGAATGTCGAGGCTTCTACGAGGCAATGCCGTGGCGGCATTGGAGAATATTGCGCTCTGGCATGAACGGGATATGACGCACTCTTCCGTAGAACGTATAATACTCCCTGACAGTTGTATTCTGTTAGATCATATGCTTCGCCAGATGACAAAGGTTATTTCAGGGCTTAAGATTCGTGAAGATCAGATGAAGCGAAATTTGCAGAAAACCTTTGGACTAACATCTTCCCAGCGTGTTCTCCTGGCCTTAGTCGAACATGGATGTATGAGAGAAGAAGCTTATGCCTGGGTTCAACAGAACGCTTTTAAGGCCTGGGATCAAGGCTTAGATTTCATAAAAGTTGTTTCCGAGGATACTCGTGTTCTAAACTATTTGACGAAAGAAGAAATTCAAGGTTTGTTTGATTTAAAATATCATTTACAGCACGTGGATGATATCTTTAAACGACTAGAATTAGAAGGTTAAAGCTTGAAAGATGGGAGGAAAATCTATATGGCTGCTGTTGTGTTAATTGGTTCTCAATGGGGGGACGAGGGAAAGGGCAAAATAACGGATTTCCTAGCCGAGAAAGCGAACGTCGTTGTAAGGTACCAGGGCGGGAACAATGCTGGTCACACGGTTGTTGCAAATGGAGAAGAGTTTAAACTTCATCTTATTCCTTCGGGAATTCTCTATGCAGACAAGACTTGCGTGATTGGTAATGGTGTGGTGATTGATCCGAAGGTCTTATTAGAAGAATTAGATTACCTTGCCAAGCGAGGCATTAAAACGGGCAAACTAGTTATTAGCAGTAATGCCCACGTCATAATGCCCTACCATAGGGTGCTTGACGGCTTGGAAGAAGAGGCGCGCGGTGAGCATAAAATTGGAACCACAGGGCGTGGAATTGGTCCGGCTTATATGGATAAGGTGTCCAGGATTGGGATTCGTATTATTGATCTCTTAGATAAGGATGAGTTTGCTGAGAAACTACGACGTAATTTAGTCGAAAAAAACAACTTGTTCGTAAAAGTCTACGGCAAAGAAGCACTGAAATTTGATGAGATTTATGAAACTTATCTGGGTTATGCAGATAGAATTCGTTCAATGGTGACCGATAGCTCGCTTACCATTGATGTAAGCATTCAAGCAGGAGAGAAAGTTCTCTTTGAAGGGGCACAGGGTACCTTACTTGACATAGATCATGGTACTTACCCGTTTGTTACATCTTCCCATCCGATTGCCGGAGGGGCCTGTATTGGTGCTGGGGTCGGGCCAACGCGTATTAATCGTGTAATAGGGGTTATTAAAGCGTATACAACGCGTGTGGGAGAAGGCCCTTTCCCCACAGAGTTATTAGATGAGAACGGCGCAGAAATGCAGAAGAATGGACATGAGTTTGGAACCACGACTGGTCGCGCGCGTCGTTGTGGTTGGTTTGATGCAGTCATTGCTCGATATGCTGTTCGGATGAGTGGGATTTCGGACTTCGCTGTTACAAAGCTTGATGTTCTGACAGGGTTTGAGAAGCTAAAAATTTGCGTTGGGTATCGTGTTCAGGATGAGATCATCCAGGAGTTCCCACAAAGTCAAAAGATTTTCAAGCAATGTCAACCTGTGTATGAGGAAATGCCTGGTTGGCAAGAAGATATTACAAACGTTCGTCGCTTTGAGGATCTACCTCAAGCAGCACAAAAATATATTCTGCGGATTGAAGAACTGTCTGGTGTGCCAGCCACTCTAGTTGCAATTGGTCCTGGACGTGAACAAACGATTGTTCGCGGAGAGATTTTTTAGTGCCTTAAAGAAGTATCATTGCTAACATTTTTCTCTTCGGCTTAGGCAACATATAAGGTAAGATTAATATCAAATTATTCAAAAGGCTTGACACATTTAATACTCTCGTATAAAATTTTAATTCGTAGTATCAAATAATGAGCCATTAGCTCAGTTGGCTAGAGCACCTGACTTTTAATCAGGGTGTCCCGCGTTCGAGTCGCGGATGGCTCACCATTACGCAATTTGACAGTTTAGCCATGTTTCATAGCATATGATTTTAGGAGTGTGAACAAGTAATCACATTCTATAAAATTGAAGGTTGTGTTAACATGGCTAAAATTTGTCTACTGGCCAAAACATCCTTCTCCCCTCTGGGTGGTAATGCACAAAGGTATCGACCGATCGATCAACGGTTGATTGAAGTTAATATATAGGAAGAAAATGACGAAATTTGAGAAAATATATATAATTATTGGTCTCCTTGTGCTATAGTTCAGATTAAAGGAACAATAAAAATAAATGGACTCTTTCCTATATCACATAAGGCTATTGACAAAGGCAAACTTAGCGAAAGCTGAGGACGCAAAGCTACGGGTCTTCTATGTTAAGGGTGAAGATAGCCGAGCTGCCAATGTAGGACTCTGTCGCGCCTTATAGGGGGGCGATTTTGTTGTATCGGAAATAGTTATGTCTTTTTCATTTCAAGTAATTAAAAGTACTTAGAAAAAGGGGACAGGGAAGAAATGACAAAAATAAAATACCGCATTATTCTTTTGTTAGTGACAACAGCTCTTATTATCGGTTCAATTCTGGGAGGATATAATATCTATAATCTTATCATTGCCGAGCAAACTAACCTAAAACAGTATCAAGATACCTTGTATGAACAATTTGATCGAACAGTTAAACTTCAAGTACAGACTGCTCACAGTTTAGTTCAAGACATTTATAATAGCCAGCAAAGAGGGGAATTAACTCCTGAAGAGGCAAAGAAGAAAGCGGCTGATTTAGTAAGAAATCTACGGTTTGATAATGGAAATTACTTTTGGATTGATACCACAGAGGGAATAAATGTTGTTTTACTTGGGAGAGAGACTGCAGAAGGTAAATCCCGTTATGATGCCAAAGACAGCGAGGGTAAACTTTTCGTCCAGGACTTCATTAAGAATGGTACTCAAGTCGATGGTGGCTATACGGATTATACATTTGCTAAACCAAATGAAACTGAAGCGTTACCAAAGAGAAGTTATACTTTGTTATTTCAACCCTATAATTGGGTGATTGGAACTGGGAACTGGGTAGATGATATTGATAAACTTGTTTCGGCAAAGCAACTTGACTATCAGCAAAAAGGTAGAGTAAGTATAATCTATACGTTACTATCCATCTTATTGGCATTAGGAACAGCACTCGTATTAGGAACTTTTTTAAGCAAAAAGATTTCTAATACGATTATTGCGATGGCAAATAATGCAGAGGAAATTGCAAAGGGTAATCTTAAGATAGAGAATCTAAATATTAATACTAAAGACGAATTAGGTCAACTTGGCAGAGCGTTTAAAATTATGACTGAAAATTTAATTCAGCTTGTTGAACAAGTGTCATCGTCCTCAAAACAAGTTGCTGCCTCATCCCAACAATTGAGTATAGGAGCAGAACAATCTGCTCAAGCCTCTCATCAAGTTGCATTAGCTATAACGGAAGTTTCCTTAGGGGCTGAAAAACAACTAAATGCTGTTAATGAAACATCTGCAAGTGTCGAGGAGATGTCAGCAGGAATCCAACATATGTTGGAGAATGCGAAAATAGTAGTAAAGTCATCGGAAAAAACGGCTCTTTCTGCTTCTGAGGGAAGTCAAGCAATAGACAAGACGATCCAGCAAATGGTCAATATTGAAAGAACAGTAATAGGCTCAGCAGATATGGTTACGAATTTAGGAGAGCGGTCTAAAGAAATAGGACAAATTGTAGATACCATTTCAGGTATAGCAGCTCAAACAAACCTCCTCGCTTTAAATGCTGCAATTGAAGCTGCGCGGGCGGGTGAACAAGGAAGAGGGTTCGCTGTTGTAGCGGATGAGGTCAGAAAATTAGCAGAACAATCGCAAGAAGCTTCTAAACAAATAGCTTCACTAATCAGTGGTATTCAACAAGATACGCAAAAGGCTGTTCTATCGATCAATGAGGGTACGCAACAAGTTAAATTAGGAACAGAGGTAGCAGAGACCGCAGGACAAGCATTTAATGAAATAACAACATTAGTTAATCAGGTTTCATCTCAAATTGGGGAGATCTCGGAGGAGATTCAACAAATGGCTATGGGTAGTGAAAGAATAGTTTCATCAGTTTCAGATATATATGAGACAAGTAGAGCAATCACTGGGCAGACACAAACTGTGTCCGCAGCGACGGAGGAACAAGCTGCCTCGGTGGAACAAATCGCCTCTTCAAGTCACGTGTTAGCTAATATGGCGGAAGAATTGCAAGAAACACTAAGCAAATTTAATTTATAATTTAAATTAGTAAACCATAAAGGGATAGGATTAAATCTTAACTCGTTCCTATCCCTAATATATATTTTCCCATAACACTTTCATGGTAATATATAAGAGATCAATAAAGAATTAAAGAAAAGTCTTGACAGGGTTAAAAACATAGTGTAATATTCATATTTGTGAGTGCCTTTTAAATATTAATAGACACTAACTAAATGGCCCGTTGGTCAAGCGGTCTAAGACACCGCCCTTTCACGGCGGTTACACGGGTTCGAATCCCGTACGGGTCACCATTCTTTAATGCCTCGGTAGCTCAGTCGGTAGAGCAGAGGACTGAAAATCCTCGTGTCGGCGGTTCGATTCCGTCCTGAGGCACCACTATTGTCTTGATAAGTTATTTATACTACAAAAATAGCTCTCAAGGTTCTGTAAATTTCCTCTGAGGAAAAAATCAGGACTTTTTTTGTCGTAGTTTAAAATTTAAAGTGTAAAACCTGGTTTTGTTAGGAATCCTTAAGCAAATAAGCTATTAGAGAACGCTACGTCTTAAGTTTAACGAATAGGCTTGTATTAAGTTTCCTTTATGAGAAATACTAGAAGCATGATTATCTTTAAGAGAGAAAGCTTGGTGAAAGCAATGCCATTACCTGAGAATAACTTACTGTTTGGGTTCGCGCCAAGATTGACGGCAGAACAACGTGAATATGTCGACGCAATATTTGATTATCAATTAGTAATGGTCAATGCAAAAGCTGGAACTGGAAAGACGACTCTTGCGGTTGCTTGTGCCAAGCTTTTTAAGCAGCCTCTAACATATATTTTTAATCCGGTTCAAGAATCTGCGATGGGTTTTAGACCGGGTACTCAATCTGAGAAGGAAAGTATCTACCATCAACCATTGATGGATGCTCTTTTAGAGATCAATGAGAATCCTGCTCAGTGTGTATATAATGAAGAGGCACTGGTAAATGAAGCTATTCGTCGAAAGGTAAGTATGAAACGGGTGATGGATAGTATATGGTGTTATCCTAAAACACCATTATTTCTTCGAGGAACTAATCTTAAGGATATGACAATAATTATTGACGAATGCCAAAATTTCACTGTCCAAGAATTAAGAAAAATATTTACTAGAGTACATGATTCATGTAAAGTTATTTGTATTGGTCATTCAGGACAAATTGACATCCCAGTTTCTAAAAGTGGTTTTGTCCCATATATGGAGCACTTCAAGAATCAACCTTATTGCAAGATTTTGACGCTAACAAAGAACTTCCGTGGAGAACTTGCAAATTGGGCAGACTCATTTCAGAATAATTAAACTAATAAAAGTCGTAATATAATAGAACTCATACTGTTTAAAAACCAAATTCGTTAAACAGTATGAGTTGACATATTCAATCGTAAAGCTTATAATTTTCTTTGTTGGGAAAATGAATTGCCCTCTAAATATATTATGCGGACGTGGCTCAGCGGTAGAGCATTGGCTTCCCAAGCCGAGGATCGCGAGTTCGAATCTCGTCGTCCGCTCCATACAGTAATAGCAACGGTCTCACGGTTTTCAATAAATGAAAAGCGTGAGACTTTTTTTGTACTAGTCAGGGCAAAAAGTATAACTTTTCGTTACATACCTTCTGGAAGCATAAGGGCAACTACAACAACCGCCTTCGCATATGGCTTGGCGCTAGCCAAGTTTTCTAATACTAGGCAGAAAGCATAAAATAAAGTTGTATACTTTCTGGAAGGTCCTTCTCGCAATCATGGCGACAAGCCTTCAGGCAATGACATGGCCTGATCCTTTTCCATGACATATAAACCATCTTCCTCCCTCCATTCAGCATAAAAAATATTATCGATATTAACATAGCCTTGTTGTTTTAGTTCATTTTTAAGCCAAGACTCATTTTTGCCGATTTTTAGCAAGTCTTGGTTAAGTATTATTCCATCACTTACAAGAAGTATAGGTAGGGATTTGCGATTTAAAGGAATATTAAGATCTTTAAGTGTCGGGGTATCGAAATCAGGTTTTCGTAAAACAGATAAGGAACCGTTTTGCTCGAGAATAGCATATTCAACTTCTCGAACGGAAAAAACATCTTTTTCCCGTAATAAATTTTGCAACTCATTGATGTTCATACGATTTTTTTTAAGCGCTTGGCGATCAATGGCCCCTTTTTGAATGATTATGGAAGGTTTACCTTCTAAGAGTTTTCTTAATGTAATGGATTTTTGACCTACAAATTGTGCAGCGAAAATTAGGAGGCCCCAAACAGTAATGGCAAATATTAGTTTTACGACGCCAGTATCCCCATCATAGATTGCATTACCTAGAAGCTCACCCATAATTAGTGCCGAAATAAAGTCAAAAGCAGTAAGTTGTGTGATTTGAGTTTTGCCTAAAAACCTAGTAATAATTAATAAACTAAAAAAACCTATAATCAGTTCTATTGTTAACTGTCCTAAACCCATAAAAACACACTCCTTTGTTTATCTCTGTTGCTAGATTAAGCGTTATTTTAAGGAATATACATTATAATTTAAGAGTTAGGCAGTGATTTGATATATCTCCCTTGCCAATCGCTTAGTAAAGGGGAAAGCGTTTAGGAACAATGAGCTACGAGGTATTCTTTAGACCATGAAATATAGGATGAAGAATATGGCTCCCCGTATATAACTTGAAAAGTACCTTGTGATGTTATATTTACAGTAATTTGTTTACATAAAGAAAGAGAGGCGATTGCTCGGCTCTCTTAGAATGGGGTTTGTAGAGGTATGTTTAGTATTTAAAACCAAGGCACTGCGTGATGCAGTGCCTTGGTTTCTATGGAGCCATTAGCCTTCTTTAGAAAAAGCGGCGCAAATAACAAAGCGGCTTATTAGTCTAAAAACCAAAGACTCTAAAAACACTAGTGATAAAATCGGGGAACAAGGTTGATATAAGCAAGAGTAGGGATAGAAGTACTAAGATTAAGGTAAATGTCCAAGAGATGACATTGAAAAACTTAGAATTAACGTACTCGCCCATAATACTTTTCTTACTAGCTATTAGCACCATAAAGATGAGAATGGGGGGCAAAAGTACTCCATTAACGACTTGGGTTGTCAACATGACGTGGTATAAGGATAATCCAGGCCATAAGACGATTGCCGCCCCTAAGACGATAAGGACTGTATAAAGACTAAAGAACACGGGAGCTTCTTTATGGGATTTACTGATCCCATGTTCAAAGCCGAACGCTTCACAGACAGCATATGCGGTACTTAGGGGAAGTACAAAGGCTGCCAACATAGATGCACCAAGTAACCCAAAACCAAACAATAAGCTAGCATATTCCCCAGCCAACGGTTTTAGCGCGAGGGCGACATCCTTAGCAGTTTCTATGGGGATATTATTGGCGAAAAGCGTAGCTGCAGTGGATACGATAATAAAGAAGGCAATAAATCCGGTAAAGAAGGTCCCGATCAGCACATCCCAGCGCGTATAGCGATAATCCAGGGCAGTTATTCCCTTATCAACGACTGAAGACTGAACATAAAATTGCCCCCAAGGGGTAATTGTGGTTCCGATCACTCCGATCACCATTAGTAAAAAAGCAGGTGTGCCTAAAATGGTGGGAGTAATGGATTCTACAAGGACTTGAGGCCAGGGTGGTTTGACCATAATCCCGGAGATGACATAACTAAAAAAGGTTAAGCAGAGAAACAGAAGGATCTTCTCCATTTTGGCGTAATCTGTTTTGATGACTAGCCACCAAATGATAAAGGCCATGACAGGTACAGAAATATACTTACTTATTCCAAAAATCTCAAAACTCGTGGCAATTCCGGAAAACTCAGAAACAGTTGTCCCCAGATTAGCAATCAGAAGGACACTCATAGCAAAAAAAGCCCATTTAACTCCGTAATTTTCTCGTATTAAGTCTGACAGTCCCCGACCAGTTACTGCTCCAGTACGGGCTGAGATTTCTTGGGCTATGGCCAAAAGTACCGTGCTAATAAGCATAGTGAAGATGAGCGAATATCCATATTTAGCCCCTGCCGCAGCGTAAGTGGCAATTCCTCCGGCATCATTATCCGCAAAGGCTGTGACTATTCCTGGCCCCATAATGGCAAAAAACAGGGTAAACCGTGCTTTTAGGTTCATTCGCTATGCCCTCCTTTCGCTTGGCGACGGCGGGCAATTAAGGTGGAGTATATTTCCACCCGAGGGCGGTCAGGCATTAATAATTCTAATACATCGTCAACTGTAATGATCCCTAAAATTTGATCTTGAGCGTTGACCACAGGCACTGCCAGTAAACCATATTTATGAATGATATCGGCAACCTTTTCGTGATCGTCATATGGAGATATCTTTACAATTTTTGTGTGCATTAAGTCTCTTAATGTAGTTTCAGGAGAAGCAATAATAAGTTCTCTTAGGGAAAGTACCCCTTCAAGGGTTTCTTGTTCATCCACAACGTATAGATAATAAATTGTTTCTGCCTCAGGAGCTAAGCGTCTCAATTCGTTGATAGCTTGTTCAGCAGTAATCCAAATCGGTAATCCAATATATTCAGTGGTCATGAGAGAACCAGCGGTGTCTTCTTCGTACTGCATTAATTCTCGAACATCTTCGGCATCATCAGATTCCATTAAGCTTAGAAGTTCTTCCGATTTTTGTGAGGACAATTCGCTTAAAATATCTGCAGCTTCATCTGGGGGCATTTCCTCTAAGATATCTGAAGCCCGTTCCTCATCCATTTGAGTGATCACTTCAACCTGGATATCCAATTCCATCTCTGCTAACGCATCGATAGCTTGTTGCGAATCAAGAGCATCCAGAAAAGTTGCCCGTTGTTTATAGTCCATGTCTTCAATAAGGTCTGCGATATCTGCAGGATGAAGTTGACGAAGTTGTTCTTTTTCCCGAGTGAGTTGAAGGGCTGAAGTTCGATTTTCTAAAGGTTTAATATACTGGCAACCTACAAATTTATTCTCGATCCGACTCAATAAAAACTCTGCGCCTAATCGGCGGAATAAGCCGCGTACACCAATATCTACTGCAACTAAAACAAAATATTTATGATCCTCATGGGACACCCAAGATAAAGAGATATCATTAACCCTTACTAATCTTGAGCCTTCTAAATCGATGATTTGTTTATCTAACAGCCATTTGCCAATAAAAGTTTCGTCCTCTTGGAGTGGGCATGCCAGTTGAGAATCAAAGGTAGTATTAAGTTTCATTCCGTCTTGATCCCAAGAAGCTACCAAGTTGATGGGAATTAAGTCATGAACTCCTTTGGTATACCGAACACCTGTAACATGAGGAGAAACACTGTCCCAACGGATGGCCATGTCTAGCAATCGCCCAATCCGTCGCCCTTTAGCATCTCGAATAGGTTTATTTAGCAGTTGACTGAAATAGAATTCTCCTAGAACTTTCAAGTGCTCCATTTAATTCCCTCCTTTCAGTGACGGAGTCTGGCGCCTTTGTCAATTCGACTCAGTACGCAATAAATATTTTTATGACACGAATGATAAGGGCCGGAATCCATAAATCCACCTCCTTTATTTGTCCGAGAAAGATAAATATTGGGTAAAATAAAAAGACCTCTATGGCAAAATAGAAGGTCTATCAACAAACGTTTGACCTCCCTACTCGTTGAGCTTTAGCACTGCATAGCGTAGAGTATTCTCAGCCACCTTAAGTAAAACCTTATGCCGGCAATACCTGTTCTACCCAATTGGCGTCTCTCGACATTTCTGGGCAGTGGCCTATGTTTATGCAGGAGCCTCACCTAACTGAGATTTGATTTCTTGGACACTTCATTATATGTATAATCTAGCAAATTCGTCAACATTTTATGAAAATAATTAATAATTTTAAGGTCTTTCTAAAAGCTTATTCTTTTGCGTGACCTTAAAAAGGATGTCTCGAATATTTTGAGATAAAATGCATTAAGAAAAGACCGTTTGACGAAGGTTAGGCTTTGCCTTTCCTCTTGTTCTTGTGTTATAATCGAGAATGAATTAAATGACGTGATAGTCTCGAGAGGAGGGTGTTTGAATGGCAAAACACATTCAGACAATTGTGAAAGCGAACTTAAGTGCTACTGTAAAAACTGGAGGATGTGGCAAGTGCCAGACCTCTTGTCAATCTGCTTGTAAGACGTCGTGCACGGTTGGAAACCAAGTGTGTGTTAAATAAGGCCTTTCTTGGCTTAATTTGAACATAGGATCTCAGAACCCACCCGCATATTAGGGTTGGGTTCTGTTTCTGTTTAATTATATTCAATAGATATCCTAAATGGCATAAACAAAATCGAAAAATAAATAGGGTCGTGTTTCATAAGGGTCTGAAAAGAGAGGATTTGGATTTGAATGTTAAATTTATTAAATCTCGAGAAATATTCCGTTAAAAAAAATGTACATAGCTATCGCCAAGGAGACTTATTTATTGCTCATGACGTCAATTCTGGTTCTTTACATGTCCTTGATGAGGGAACGTATGATGTGCTTAAAGCCATCGAGAAGTTGCAGGGATTGTCAGAAAATGTGAGCACAGAGGGGATTGGCCAGGGCCTTCGGCAAGCAGGCAAAACAGTTAGCGCTAAAGAACTATCTGAGATTCTAGAAGAGTTGGAGGAACTTCGCAAGGAAGGTACTCTTTTTTCTATAGAGGCGGAGGACGTGCTTCCGACTTACCCAGAGAAGCCTATCGTCAAGGCTATCTGCCTTCATGTGGCGCATGACTGTAATTTGCGCTGTAAGTATTGTTTTGCAGGGACAGGTGCTTTCGGTGGAAGTAGAACCATGATGGATTTAGAGACAGGTAAGAAAGGGATCGACTTCGTATTAGAATCGTCAGGACATAGGGATCATTGTGAAGTCGATTTCTTCGGTGGCGAACCATTGCTTAATTTCGGATTGGTGAAGGCCTTGGTTGAATACGGCAGAAAGGCAGGAGCAGCTCAAGGTAAAACCATCAAATTTACGCTGACAACGAATGGAGTATTATTAAATGATAAAATTCAGGAATTTCTTGAGCAAGAGGAGATCAGCGTAGTTTTGAGCTTAGATGGTCGCCCGGAAGTACATGACCGAATGAGGCCCTATGCAGATGGTCGAGGAAGTTACGCTAAAGTCACTCCTCTAATTAAACAGTTTACTACCAAAAGACCAGAAAGCTCGCCATATGCTCTAGGGACTTATTACTATGTTCGAGGGACGTACACTCATTTTAATCTGGATTTCGATCGGGATGTCTTGCATATGGCTGATTTAGGGATAAAACAGATTTCTTTGGAACCTGTTGTAGCAAGCCCCGAGGATCCCTACGCCTTTCAAGAAGGAGATCTCGATAAAATACGCGATGCCTATGATCGCCTCGGTGAGGAGCTATTATCACGCTCCGCTCAAGATAGAGATTTTAACTTCTTCCACTTTAATATTGCCTTAGATCAAGGACCTTGCATGATTAAACGCCTTTCGGGATGTGGAGCTGGTCATGAGTATGTGGCGATATCTCCAGAAGGAGATCTTTATCCTTGTCACCAGTTTGTTGGGCAGGAAGCATACAAACTTGGGTCACTTTACGACGAAAAAGCCCATCAGCTAAAGGACGAAGTGGTTAAGAGTTTTCGCTCAGCACATGTATATAAGAAGCCGCTTTGCAGAGAATGTTGGGCACGCTTTGCATGTAGCGGGGGATGCCATGCAGCAAACGTTGCCTTTACCCAAAGCCTAAATGACGTTTATACTTTGGGATGTGAGCTGCAGAAAAAACGTTTGGAAGTAGCATTTTATGTAAAGATTAAAGAAATTCAACACAATTTGAAATCATTTCCCGTTCAGGGTGTTCGCTGTTAGGGTGTAAATTTTAAAAATAAATATGCTCATTTCCAGATGGAAAATTGGTAATTAGCAATAGTTTAGATTAAAGGTTGGATGGTTTAAAAAGACATGGTACAATGGTATTTGGTATTAAATGGTCAAGGGAGGGATCCGTTTGAATAAAAAATCACAACGAATATTTGCGGGTATTCTTGCTGTTCTAGTAAGTATAGCTATGGTTGGTTCGGCATTTATCGGTTATTTCTTCGAGGGTGATGTGCCTTCAGTTAATCCAGGGGCCTATAATACTGCCAATACTGAAGCAGAATATCAAGACTTGAAGTTGCGCATTGATGCTATGGCTCAGCAGGCTAAGGCAGACCCTGAGAATGTTTCATTACAAACTGCTCTAGGAAATGGATACTATGATGCTGGGATGACAGCTCAAATGATAGCGCCTACGGAGATGCAAGAAAACTTTAAGAAGGCTATTGAGGCGTACCAAAAGGTATTAAAAACAAATAAAGATCCAAATATCATGGTGGATATGGCGACATCAGCTTTTTACAGCGGAGATTATGATCTCGCAGAAAAGAGTTATAATGAAGCATTAGCCGTTAAGCCCGATTTGATATATGCCTTGATCAACTATGGCATTTTCCTTTCTCAAGTAAAGCAAGATTGGGCTGGGGCCCTTAATCATTGGCAAAAAGCTCTGCCTTTGGCTCAGAATAGTTCGGAGAAAGAACAGATCGAAGCAATGATTAGTCAGGCTCAAAACCAACTAAAGGCGAATCAAACAACGGACGGCGTTTCAAATCCTATCTTGAAAAATGACGAGTAATTTAGATTTTTTTGCTTAAACTTGAACTTCACATGGAGACTTAGTTCACCTAAAAAGTTTCCTTATATGCTGGAACGGAGGAACTAAATTGCATTTTACAACTTTGGCTAGCGGAAGTTCCGGAAACGCAATTCTTGTAGGAGAGAATAACCGGCACTTACTCGTGGATTGTGGAATTAGTGGAAAGAGCCTATTACATAACCTCTCCCAGATAAACTTGTCATGCTCAGAAATTGAAGGGATTGTCGTAACGCATGAACATGTAGATCATATTCGTGGAGTGGGTATTCTAGCTAGGAAATTAAAAATACCAATCTATGCTACAGCCGGACTTTGGCGAGTTATGAGTAATTCCTTGGGAAAGCTCGCAGAAAATCAATGCATTGAGGTCGAAGAGTCATTTTCCTGTGCAGGTTTTGATGTCCTTCTCTACCCTACGTCTCACGATAGCCGAGAAAGCTATGGGCTAAAGGTCTCACGGCCTAGGCAGAAGAATAAGAAGGACTTGACAGTTGGGATTGCTACAGACAGTGGCATAATTACTGAGGAAATGCATCGACATTTGCAAGGATGTGATGCCTTGGTTGTTGAGGCGAACTATGACGATGAACGATTACAGAATGGGCCTTATCCTGCCTATCTAAAAAGGCGAATCAAGGGGAAATATGGGCATTTGGAAAATAAACAGTTGGCTGAAGGTCTTTTAGAGTGGATCAAGGAAAACACCCAACGAGTAGTACTAGCCCATTTAAGTCAAGAAAACAATACTCCGGAAATTGCGTTGTCTACAGTTTTGAGTATTCTTAGAGGCTCGAAAAGATCTAAAGAGTATTCAGATGTCCATGTTCATGTTGCCCCAAGGCATTCCCCGCATGAATTGATTAGGTTAATGGAATAATAGGCAATAGGAGGTAAAGTTATGGACTACTATAAGGATAATAATTATTCTCGGAGAGGTCCTGGCTTTTTTTCGACGGTTTTTGTTGCTCTAGTCAGTGCCTTATTGGGCGGAATTATAGCCGTGACGCTGGTTCCAGCAGTGTACGGAAATAAACAAGTGACGCCCCCAAGCCAAGTCATTTTAAATGAAGGCCCAACTACTCCATCCATTCAAACAGACGGGGCTGCAAATTTCCCTGTAACTCAGATCGCTAAAGCAACTGGCCCGGCAGTTGTCGGCATTGCAAATTTTCAATCTCGTGGAGCTTTCTTCGGAGGGAGCAGTTCTGCTGAAGTGGGTAGCGGCTCGGGGTTTATCATTGATGCACAACATGGCTACATAGTCACCAACAACCATGTGATTGCTGGGGCGGAAAAGATCATTGTAAGTCTGGCTGATGGTCGCAATCTTGATGCAAAACTTGTCGGTGGCGATGAACGTACAGACTTAGCAGTAGTTCAGATTGCAGATACTAAAGACTTAGTTGCTACGCAAATAGGAGATTCTTCAAAGCTCCAAGTTGGTGAACCAGTGGTAGCTATAGGAAACCCTGGCGGACAAGAATTTGCTCGCTCAGTGACTACAGGGGTTGTTTCGGCAACAAATCGGATTTTAAATATTCCGGGAGAAGCAAGTTTTAACCTTATTCAAACAGATGCTGCCATTAACCCTGGAAATAGTGGCGGACCACTTGTGAACTACCAAGGTCAAGTGATTGGGATAAATTCGGCAAAGAACCAGGAGCCAGGATTTGAAGGAATGGGTTTTGCTATCCCTATTACAGATGCTTTACCGACAATCAAACAATTGATTGAGAAAGGGTATGCCAGTCATCCCGGACTTAATGTCCAGATTGATCCTAGATATACGGCTGAATATGCCAGTCAACGAGGATGGCCTGAAGGAGCATATGTTTCCAAAGTTACTCCCGGTGGCCCTGCCGAAAAAGCAGGAATTCGTGCTGGGGATGTTTTGACAAAGATTAATGGAATTGCGATTAAAAGTTCGCTGGAATTAACCCATCAGTTATTGAAGCATAAACCGGGTGATACCGTTACCGTCACAGTTTACCGCGATAATAAAACCGTAGATGTTTCGGTGGTACTTACGGAAATCAAGTCGCAATAAGGGAGAAATTCTATAAAAGCCCGTAACTATGAAAAGTTACAGGCTTTTTTTATTCTGACAAACTGTCTTAAAAACTTACGGTAATTCCGATAACGTATAGTATTCATAATCACATCAGTAATTTTTTCTGTCACAAGAATTAGCATTGCTGACGGTTTTGTATCCGAGGAAGAGAAGAAAAATAGTCTTCGTAGCCCAGATCTAGGGTATTAATATAATCAATAATTAAGGAATGCGTCGATTCATAGTGAACATAAAATGATAGACCAAATACTCCATACGTATTTCTACAAGGCTAAAGTTGAACTCTTGCCATGAATGCAGTATTATTAAGGGTAAGGGTAAAATTGGCAGAAGCAGGATCATCTAGTTTAGAAAGGTTGATAACGGATGGAAAACAAGTCCACCTCGAATTTTCTTAAGAACATTATTAATGAGGACTTAAAATTAGGTAAAGTCGATCATATTATCACACGGTTCCCACCGGAGCCCAACGGTTATTTACATATTGGACATGCTAAATCCATCATTTTGAATTTTGAATTAGCGGATGAATTTAAGGGGAAGACCCATCTGCGCTTTGATGACACGAATCCAGTAAAAGAGGACACGGAATATGTGGAATCTATCAAGGAAGATGTATTGTGGTTAGGATATGAGTGGGACGACTTGTTTTTTGCATCAGATTACTTTGAGGAAATGTACAACCGAGCTGTGTTGCTGATTAAGAAAGGTAAAGCCTATGCTTGTGATTCTACAGCAGAGGAAATTCGGCTAATGCGCGGATCGTTAACAGAGGTGGGACAAAAAAGTCCATACCGCGATCGATCAGTTGAAGAAAACCTGGCGTTATTTGAACGCATGCGTAAAGGGGAATTCAAAGACGGACAAAAGGTCTTACGGGCTAAGATAGATATGGCTTCACCAAACATCAATATGCGGGACCCTGTCCTTTACAGGATTGCTCATGCTACCCATCATAATACAGGAGATAAGTGGTGTATCTATCCCATGTATGATTTTGCCCATCCATTGGAAGATGCTATCGAAGGAATTACTCACTCAATATGTACTTTGGAATTTGAGGATCATCGCCCGTTATATGATTGGGTCATAAGAGAATGTGAAATGGAGAAAGTCCCTCACCAATATGAATTTGCCCGTTTAAACATCACGAATACGGTCATGAGTAAGCGGAAGCTTAAGCAACTGGTTGATGAGCACGCCGTGGATGGTTGGGATGATCCGCGGATGCCTACTATCTCGGGGCTTCGGCGCAGAGGGTATACCGCAGAGGCAATGCGCAATTTCGCACGGGAAATCGGAGTAGCTAAAGCGGATAGTGTTGTGGACAGCAAAATGCTTGAATTTTTTATTAGAGAAGACTTAAAGCTCAAAGCGCCAAGAACGATGGCCGTTCTTGAGCCATTAAAGGTGGTTATTACAAATTATCCAGAAGACCAAGTGGAAATGTTAGAAGCCGAAATTAATCCAGAAAACCCTGAAATGGGTACTCGGCTAATTCCTTTTTCACGCGAGATTTATATCGAGCAAGACGATTTCATGGAAAACCCACCTGCAAAATATTATAGGCTTTTTCCTGGAAATGAAGTTCGGTTGAAAAATGCTTATTTTATTAAATGCAATAATATTGTAAAGGACGAAGCTGGAAAAGTCATAGAATTACATTGTACTTATGACCCAGAAACCAAGAGTGGATCAGGCTTTACGGGAAGAAAAGTAAAAGGAACAATTCACTGGGTGGATGCTGAGAAAGCTGTTCCTGCAGAATTTCGATTATATGAACCACTTATTTTGGATCAAGATGAAACCTCGTTTTTGGAGCACATTAATCCTAAGTCTTTAGAGATTGTTCAAGGTTTTATCGAGCCGAATATCGTAGGGTCGAAGCCTCAGGAAAAATTTCAATTCTTTAGACATGGTTACTTTAACGTCGATCCCTTAAGTTCCAAACAAGAGAAGCTTGTTTTTAATAGAATTGTATCCTTGAAGAGTTCCTTTCAACTTAAATAGGCAAAAGAAATTCCCTGGCTTTTACAGCAGGGAATTTTTTAATTGGGAGTGAACCAAATTTAAGCGAAAAGTACTACCTACTATCGTACTGGAAGCTTTCTTCACAGAAGTCTCGATGTTCAGCTAAGCTGAACAAGTTCACTCCAGTCTTAGTCTTATTTATTAAGACTAAGGAACACCATTGTTGGCAGAAGTTACTACACTAAATTATTTTTTAAATGAACTAAGAAATCTTGAACATTAGTTACCAAAGTTGTTATCTCCAACGAACCACGATCCCTAAGTTTATTTACTGCAAATTCAGCTATATCAATAGAGTAAATAAATACGGGCCGGATCTCTCCATTTCTTTGTGTATAGGCGGGAGTCATATTCCCGGCTGCGATGGTATGAAGCTGAGTAGCTAAACAAATGAGTGTAGTAGCTTTACGTGTGTGTTTTCGCATTTCATCTTGAGCTTGATACACATCTGCTAAAACGGGTGGAAGTGGACCATCGTCACGAATGGAGCCTGCAAGGACCAAAGGCACGTTATTAGTAATTGCAGAATAAACAACCCCCTCTTGAATGCTTTCCTTTTCAATGAGCCCTTTAATTGAACCAGCTTCCCGGGCTTTATTGATTAGGTCTAAATGGTGATAATGAGCATTGGGGGGAGATTGTTGGTTATAGGTATTTTGGCCCAAAGCAGTTCCGAACAAAGCGGCTTCAAGGTCATGAGTTGCCATGGCATTGCCTGCAAGAATAGCATGAGCGAAACCACTTGATATTAAGCTGGAAAGGGCTTGCCTTGAATCATAGTCAAATACAACGGCTGGACCTAAGACCCAGACAATATAGCCATTATCCTTCTCATAATTTAAGAGTTCATAGAGTTCGTTGTAATCCTTAGAATAAGCCGTTTCTCTGGAACGACCAGAACGAAAAGCAAATAACTCCGAATTTGTATTGTCCGAACAGAAACCCTTGGCATAAACAAAGATTCCCTCAAAGCCATCTTCAGTTCGACCGACGATTACTTTGTCTCCAATCTTCAGATTTCTAAATTCAACAACGTGGATGATTCCGTCTGCTCTCAAGACTGGGACACCATCCATCCGGCTTTCGCTGGCTAAAATCCACTCGCCTCTTATTTTAAAATACTCAGGATATATCGAAAGGGCATGATAGTGCTCTGGTGCCACCCCATCGATTTCTACTCCAACAATCTGGGCATCTGGTGCGGATAGAAAAGGTTCTTGATCAAAATCAGGTTGCTTATATTTCGGTAGTTGAAAATTCATTTATCGTCCTCCTTACAGGGTTTGTCTTAGTCTAACCAAATATGAAAAATAAAGTAAAACCATGTAAGAATATTTTTGCCACTGCCTATATCCTGTAAATAACTTGAAAAAGTGGGACATTTTTAGGATAGGATTCTACACCGTTTTTTCCGATATAACAGTAGTGGGATTTTCCACTCGAAAGAATATCCCCATACAAGTAAGTTTAACAATTAAGGGAGGAAAAGAATGAAAAAGAAAATTGTCCTTGTATTCTTTTTAATTTGTCTCATGCTTTCTTTGCCTGCGACTGCTAAGGCATCACTTGGGGATGTTTTACTCAAGGTAGGTTCTAGGGGCGCGGATGTTGTGGAATTACAGAAAAAACTAAATTATGTAGGTTTCAATGTTGGTAAGGCAGATGGTATCTTTGGAAATATAACTGAACAGGGCGTAAAGAATTTTCAAAAAGCGAACGGTCTAACGGTGGATGGAAAAGTTGGTCCTATGACAGTAAAGTCGCTAAATAACACCTACTTACAAAAGCAGACCCAAACCCAAACACAGAACAAAGTTGATAGCATCCTAAGCACTGCCAAGCAATACATTGGTGTTAGGTATCAATGGGGAGGAACCTCACCAGCAACAGGTTTTGACTGCTCCGGATTTGTTCAATATGTATTTAAGCAAAATGGAATCACCCTGCCACGGATTTCGCGTGATCAATATACAGTAGGAACCAAGGTATCTTTTGAAAATCTTCAACCAGGTGATTTAGTATTTTTCTCGTTTTCCGGAAATGGAGTAGTAGATCATGACGGAATATATCTGGGCGGAGGACAATTCATCAATGCTTCGTCATCTAAAGGAGTAACGATCTATACAATCGGACCATACTGGAAATCAGTTTATGTAGGAGCCCGGCGAGTGATTTAACCATTACAGACTCCAATATTTTTAATAACAGGGAGATATTCTCATATTCACCTATAATATACTAAAGCAAGTAAAGTTTTAGGGTGCCGTAAGGTACCCTTTTCTGATGTGTATTAAATTTTCTGAGGATTGGTAACGTGAAATCAGGTTAAAGAGGTCTCAAAGTGTAGTTGAAATCATACCCAACTGTGCTTTGGTTATAGAAATTAAATCATCAGGGTTTAGAAAGAGCTGAAGCCCGCGTAAACCTGCACTTACAGAGACTTTCTCTTGTTTAGTTACGGCTAAGTCAATAAAGACGGGATAATTCTTTTTCATTCCAATGGGGGAAACACCACCTCGTATATAACCTGTCAGCGGTTGAACTTCTTTTAGTGAGACAACCTCAACTTTTTTATTCCCGCTAAGGGTTGCTAATTCTTTGAGATGAAGTTCATAATTTCCTTGGATACAAGCCACGATGACACCTGTTTTGTCGCCGCGTGCAACTAAAGTTTTGTAGACTTGTTCAATGCTCAACCCGACCTTTTGAGCAACGGTTATGGCAGATAAATCAGATTCATCGACAGCATATTCCTTTAATTCATAGGGAATTCTACTCTTATCCAGAATACGAGCAGCGTTTGTTTTATGAGACATGTTTTTCGCTCCTTATAACGTAATTAAATGATTACTTTTTAAATCAGTCCAATGTAGCGACTAATTCTCCTTTTCTTTTAAGAAGGATATCCCTATAATAGAAGTTATAATCTTGCGAGCTTGTCAAAGATTTGTATAGATTAAATTATCTTTTAAAAAAAAGTTTGTTAGATTGAGGGAGGTTGTAACAGCTTTGAAAAAATTAAAGGTTCTCGTATTTTCTGCATCGTTCGGAAACGGACATTTGCGGGCGGCTGAAGCTGTTATCGAAGGAATACGAATTCGGGAACCTTCTGCAATTATTATGCACCTCGATTTCGGGGATTTTTTGAGTAAGCCGATTAATACGATGATCAAAAATATCTATGGTGAAATTATAAACCATATTCCAAAACTTTGGGGACGTTTTTATTATAAAACATCTATGGTTCAGCCTCGATCGAGAAGCCAACGTTTTTTAAATAAATTAGGGCAGAACGAATTTCTTAAATATATTAATGTTTTTAAACCAGATTTTATCGTATGTACGTATCCCACCGTTTCTTCAGTTTTAGCCCAACTAAGATACGAAAAGGTTCTAAAGGTTCCAGTGGTTACTATAATTACAGACTATACGGTTCACAGTCATTGGGTCCATCCAAGTGTTGATAGATATATAGTTGCTTGTACAGAGGTTAAGAATAGTTTAATAGCTTGGGGAATTGAGGGATCTCGTATTCATGTGACGGGGATACCCGTGAGCCCAAAATTCGAAGCTAAAATAGATCGTGAGTACATACTTTCCAAGCTAGGCCTAAAGTCAGATCTCCCTACCTTCTTAGTTATGGGAGGATCATATGGAGTTTTAAAAAGTGCAAATAGAATTTGCCAAAAACTTGCCAATTCTATAGTTCCAGTTCAGGCTATTATCGTGTGTGGAAAAAATCAAAAGCTGTATCAATCTTTGAAAGAGCTCATCATTCAGGCCCATAACCCTATAGTAAGGTTAGAATATGTTCATAATGTGGAAGAATTGATGTCAGTCTCTGACCTGATTATTACCAAAGCAGGTGGTTTAACGGTTTCTGAGGCTCTAACGAAGCATTTGCCGCTTGTTATCTACAAGCCAATACCCGGTCAAGAGGAAGAAAATGCACACTTTGTACAAAAGATAGGTGCGGGAATTGTCGCTCAGACCGAAGCAGAATTGCACCATCTAATAAACCATTTCTTAACGTATCCTGAGGAAGTTGAGAAAATGCGGAAAAAAGCTGCTGTCGCTTTGCCTGGTCATTCCACAGAAAGTGCTGTGGAAGAGATGCTGCGATTGGTTAACAAAGAAATGCTTGCCTAGCCCCAAGTTCTTAGGCTCAGACATTCGGTCAAAGACCAACATTATCTATACGAAAAGGAACTGTGGCAAGTTGAGGACCTTCTAAAAAGGACAAAAAATTGGAAGCAAAAATTGATTTACTCAATTTTTGCTTCCAATTTTTGCCAATAGCTGAATTCCTTCTCCAATACTTCTAGGCAGGCCGTTCCGTGGTTTAACAAACTACTCGTTTAGCTTAAGAGCATTAAACATCCATTTATCGAAGAGAGGAGTCTTTGAAATAAAAAATTATCACATTGATCTTAAAATAAAGATAATTAGCATTGACATATGATCACAAAGATCATATAATAATATCAAAGAAACAGAGAAGGTTATTAACCTAATAGCAGAAAGAAGATTAATAACAAATATGAGTAGGTGAGATAATGAATTTAAAGCATTTACAAGCGATTCGTGATGTGTTGAATGATTTGGAACCAAAGCGTAAGGCAATTCCTTATCTAGAATTAGATTCTATGATGCTTGCACAGGTTGTTGAAGTAGCTAAACGGGTTAGTCAGAATGATATTAATCCCACCCATATACAGAACTGGGTTAGACGTAAGTATCTTCCCAATCCACTAAAGAGAAAATATAATCGTGAACAAGTCGCCAACATTTTACTTATGAATGATTTGCGCGATATATTATCGCTGGAAGAGGTTTCTCATTTGTTAGGTTATGTCAATGAAAGCCTTTTAGATACGTCGGATGACCGAATTAATCCTACCAAGCTTTATCGATACTACAGCGAAATTTTTGACTGTTCCCAGCTGGACTGGGAGAAATCCCTTCATGGACTAGAAAAAGAAGTTGAAGAAACACTTGCTGAAGAGGAGATGCTGGAGGAAGACCGTGAAAAGGTTGTTACCACGCTTGTTATTCTAAATTTATTGGCTAGAGCCAATTTATATAAACAAATTGCAAAGCGTTGGTTAAACAGTTTAGAGACCTAGAACTAAAAATGTAAGAGAGTATGCTTTGCTTAGAGAAAGGAGGAGAGGGCAGTGTCGCAGGGTATTATTATAACGTTGATTCTATTAGGAATTGCTCTGTTGGCTATCGAGGTGTTCGTCATCCCCGGTTTTGGAGTTAGCGGAATTCTCGGGATGGCTGCCTTAATTACTGGGATCTTTTTGGTCACTGATTCTCTGTTAGAAGGGATGATGTTCACGGCTGGAGCGCTAACTGTCTTGGGTGTCATAATTTACCTAAGTTTTCGTTTACCCAAGACACGTCGCTTATGGAAGAGATTCTCCTTAAGCACACGTCAAACAGCTAAGGAAGGATACGTTGCTCCAAAACCTCAGAATGAAATGTATCTGGGGAAAGTAGGGATATCTCTTACACAGTTACGCCCGGCTGGGACAGGTGATTTTGATGGCGTAAAATTAGATGTCGTTACGGAAGGGGGGTTTATTGGACTCGGGACCGCAATTAGAATAATTGGGGTCGAGGGTACTCGGATTATTGTCAGGGAAGAAAAATTATAAGGAGGTGGAGCTCGGTTGCGACCGGGCAATAAATGAACCCATTTTATTTAACGCTTGCTCTGTTTTTTATTGGTTTTGTACTTTTAAGTGTAATTCTCACCTTTATCCCTGTTGGACTCTGGATATCGGCATTAGCTGCAGGGGTTAACGTCGGGATATTCAACTTAATAGGAATGCGTTTGCGTCGAGTAGTTCCTTCAAAAATCGTTAATCCTTTAATCAAGGGCCATAAAGCGGGTTTGGCGATTTCGACAGATCAGCTTGAGGCCCACTATTTGGCAGGCGGTAATGTCGATAGAGTTGTGAATGCCTTGATTGCTGCGGAACGTGCGGCTATACCACTTCTATTTGAACGTGCGGCAGCCATTGATTTAGCAGGTCGGGATGTTCTTCAAGCTGTTCAAATGTCAGTTAATCCAAAAGTAATTGAGACTCCTGTCGTATCTGCAGTAGCGCAAAACGGTATTGAGCTTAGGGTTAAAGCTAAGGTAACAGTACGTGCCAATATTGACAGACTTGTCGGAGGTGCTGGAGAAGAAACGATTATTGCTCGAGTTGGGGAAGGAATTGTAACCAGTATTGGTTCATCCGAGTCTCATAAAGCTGTCTTGGAAAAGCCGGAGTTGATCTCTCAAACAGTGTTAGCAAAAGGGCTTGATGCAGGAACGGCGTTTGAAATCTTATCCATAGATATGGCGGATGTCGATGTCGGTAAAAATATCGGCGCTCAGCTCCAGATGGACCAGGCTGAAGCAGATAAGCGTATTGCCCAAGCCAAGGCAGAGGAACGACGTGCGATGGCTGTTGCCAGAGAACAAGAAATGAGAGCAGCTGTTGAAGAGATGAGAGCAAAGGTTGTCGAAGCAGAATCTGAAGTTCCTAGAGCTATGGCTCAGGCTTTAAGGGATGGTAAACTAGGCGTTATGGATTATTACAACATGCAAAATATTATATCGGATACCCAGATGAGAGGAAACATTGCCCAGACGGGTAAACCTGCCTCAGGCAATGATAACACAACGAAGAAGTAGGTGAAATCATGTCGGTCTTCACGGTTGTAATTATCATTTGGGTTATATATCAGTTGGGTATCTCTCTTATGAAGAAGGGTAAGCAAGAAACACCTGGGAATTTCTCTGATCGATATAAATTACCGGATGGCCGCTCAATCAGAGAAGCTTTGCAGGAAACGTCACAGGGATCATGGCGGGGACAGATACAACAAGTATTAGAGAATAGTTCTCGACAAGTAGAAGAGTGGACTCAGGCAAAATCTGTGGAATCACCCCAGCCGAGAAGTTTTATGGATGTTTTTGCTCAAGGTGTCGAAGGGACTCAAGGAACTGAGGGGACTCAAGGTGTCGAAGGTACTCAGGGAATCGAGGGTACTCAAGGAATCGAAGGTACTCAGGGGACCGAGGGTACTCAAGGGATCGAAGGAACTAGTACCTATAGAGGAATACATGAGATAGAAGAATATCTTGATACAGATAAAGATTTCGGTGAAAAAATTCCTAGGGGAGCGCAAGCAATGTGTGGTGACAGTTTTTCCATCTCAGAAAAGGAACTGATTAAAGGGGTTGTTTGGGCAGAGATTCTGGGAAAACCAAGAGCTTTGCACCCTTTCAGGGGCCCTCGGTGCTAAAGTAAGTATTCAGGGATAAGATATGTTTATATATGCTTATTCGTATTAAAGCACAATTTTCTATCTGCCACAGGGTTGAACCCTGTGGCTTTTTAATATTAAACTACCATGTTTATTCCCACAGTTGCCCAACAGAGATAGCGTCTGTGGATTAGTGCTAGCCGAGTTTTCTATCCTAGAATTGGTTTAAAAAAACATCATATGAAATATTATTTAGAGTGATTAGGATAATGTTGGATAATTTCTTAGAACTTTGCCACACTAAAGACTATTAAACAAAGTGAGGTGAGGGTATGAAATTACACATTAGACCTTGGGGGATGGTTATTACCATCGGATTATTACTTAGCATTGCTTTGTCTGGGCTTGCCTATGCAGCTTTAGGGGATCGTTTACTAGGCAGAGGGAGCAAGGGGCCGGAAGTAACAGAGTTACAAAAAAAATTGGTCCAGTTAGGCTATTCTGTTGGATCGGTTGACGGAAAGTTTGGATCAAAAACAGAAGCTGCGATTCGGCGCTTTCAAAAGGAACGTGGTTTAAGAGTAGATGGATTGGCCGGAACACAAACCATCAAGGAATTAAAGCGCCTTACAGGGCAAAGCACAAATGCTTCAGGAAAGGCTGTTGGTTATAAAAACATCGACACAAACCTTTTAGCTCGAGCTGTGAATGCAGAGGCACGAGGAGAACCCTACATTGGACAAGTCGCTGTGGCTGCAGTGATTTTGAATCGGATTAAGGATCCAGCCTTCCCGAAAACAGTTGCGGATATTATCTATCAGCCCAGAGCCTTTTCGAGTGTTGATGATGGTCAAATTAATTTAGCGCCTTCAGCATCTTCGATTCGTGCTGCTCAAGAAGCAATAAATGGATCAGACCCCTCTGGCGGAGCAGTCTTCTTTTTTAATCCTGCGAAAACATCAAACAAATATATATGGTCACGCCCACAGATTAAGCAAATAGGGAATCATATGTTTACGAAGTAGGGGGACAAGCATGCACAGAAAGTTTTGGATTGGTGCTTTAGCACTAGCCTTGTTAATTTCACTGGGATGGGGATGGAATGAATACCGTCTGGCGGGGAAATATCGTACTGCTACAGAAAATAATAACCGCCGGGCATTAAATGATTTCGCTAGTCATCTTGATCAGTTGGAGACAGATATGGCTAAAGGAAATGTGGCTAGTAACCCGGCTCAAAAAATTCTCTACTTAAGCCAAATCTCAAGTAAAAGTGAGGCAGCACTTAAAGACTTCGCTCAAATCCCAGCTCAGCAAACGGGGCTTAGTTATGTTGGCCAATTTTTGACACAGTCCGGTGATTTTACTCGAATCTTGGCCCAGAGAATTGCTGGGGGAGGAACAATTTCGGGAGAAGAGGAAAAGACTCTTAGAGATATGCATGAACGCCTTATGCCAGTTAATCAACAGGTTCAAGATTTAATACTTAGGATGGACACAGAAAAGTTAGTTTGGACAGACCCAGATCCATCGTTAAGGCAACGGCTTGGTTTAGGCACTCAAGTTGCAGAAGCAGCTGCAGATGGGTCAGAAGCTCCTGCAAAATCCGTACGATCTGGCTTGGATCAGTTAGATGCAAGTTTACAAAAGCTTCCGCCATTTTCGTATACGGGAGAGTATGCCACACGAGTTGTTGAAAAGCCGTTAGGCCTTCCAACGGGGGAAGTTACACGAGATCAGTCCCTTGAAAGGGCACGGGATTTCTTAGACAAAGCTGGGTATGCTAATGCAACTCCTGAATTCGCAGGGGAATCTCAGGGACCACTTGGGGGTTATGTTTGGAATTTCAAAGAATCATATTTGGAAGTTAGCCGCCAAGGTGGTGTTATTACTCTCCATCGTGATCAACGTTCAATTGAACCCAGAACCCTAAGTTTAGAAGAAGCTACAAGCAAAGCTAAGGCGGTTTTACAAGCGTTAGGCTGGAAACTAGTGATTACTTCAAGTGAAGAGTTCGGCTCTTATGTACAATTTGATGCTGTTGTCGAAAAAGATGGAGTAAGGATTTACCCGGACAAGGTGCGGTTAATGATCGCTTTGGACAACGGTCAGCTCGTCGGATTTGACGCTTCACCATATTATGCGTTCCATCACGAACGGACTTTTCCAACGAAACTAACAATGGAACAAGCGGTACGTAAATTACGTCCAAATTTCCAAGTTGTGGAGAGTCGCTTAGCTGTAATTGTTAAAAGTGGAAATCAAGAAGTCTATAGTTATGAGTTTCGGGGAAGATATCAGGGAGAAGAATATCTCGTATACCTAAATGCTTCAAACGGTACAGAAGAAAAGATCCAACGGATTATTAAGACGCCGCGAGGGGAATATCTTAAGTAACCCCTTTAAAAAACAAGCGGGAGGGAAGTCCCCCTCTCGCTCTTAAAATAGAATGGATTAATTTTTATTAATGCGTAAAAAAGGATTTTTATAAAATAACGAGAATAGGCACTTATGCACTTATACATTATAATTCATTGATCTTGAGGGTAAGGGATATCTGGTTAGGTCGTTGCAAAATTGGTTATCCTAATAGCTCCCTACTTTCACCAGAAAGGAGCAATACTATTGCAAAAAAATGCAATTATTCAAATAAACGGCCAACAGAAATATCCAGAAGGGTATGAAGATCAACAGGAATTGCTTACCGTTGGAAAGTTTTATGAACGTAACGGGGTTTTCTATGTAGTATATAAGGAAGCTGGAAATGATGCCACAGATCTTGGTGAAGTGACAACTTTTATAACGATTAAAGAGGGGTCAATTGTTTTAAATCGTAAAGGTGCGGTTGACCTAACACAGGAGTTTAGAAAAGGTATACTTAACAACAGTATTTATAGTACTCGTTACGGAAAAATATGGCTAAGCGTTATGCCCCATAAAGTAGAGTATGACTTGACAGTCCATGGGGGACGTATTAGTCTAGAATATGACCTTTTTGTCGATGAAAAGTTAGTCAGCCAAAATGGTCTGTTGGTAAACGTAAAGGAGGATATCCCCGAATGAGTCTCTACGAGAATATAAAGATGAAGATTACATACCAGTTAGTAGAAGCCGCAAATAAGGCTAAATTGGTAGGAGAGTTGAATTTTGAGGAATTACCAAATTTTGTTTTAGAAGAACCGAGGGAAAAGCAACGTGGAGATTTAGCAACTAATCTAGCAATGGTGTTAGCTAAACAAGCGAAACGTTCACCCCGTGATATTGCCACTGCGCTCATAAAATACTTGGAACCAAACGGAACATGGATAGAATCCTCTGAAATTGCTGGGGCTGGTTTTATTAACTTTCGCTTAAACCCCGCTTGGCTTACAGGCGTCATTGATGAGGTATTAAAAGCTGGTGATAACTACGGTCAAGTGGATATTGGAAAGGGTCAAAAGATACAAGTTGAGTTCGTGAGTGCCAATCCCACAGGGTTGCTACATATGGGTAATGCCCGGGGCGCGGCTTTGGGAGATAGTTTAGCTTCGTTATTATCAAAAGCGGGTTATGAAGTTACTCGAGAGTTCTATATTAATGATGCAGGGAATCAAATACATAATTTCGGTTTGTCGTTGGAATCAAGGTATTTACAGCAACTTGGTCAAGATGTCCCTTTTCCAGAGGGAGGATATCACGGTGAGGACCTTGTGGATACTGTAAAAGGTTTAATTACCAAAGTAGGGGATAAGTATCTATCAGTTGAACAGGGGCTAAGACGGGAGTTTTTAGTACGGTATGCCTTAGATGAAAAAATGCGTAATATTCGGGAAACACTGGAGGACTTTGGTGTCGAATATGATGTTTGGTTTAACGAACAATCTCTCCACGATTCAGGAGCTGTTCGTTCTACTATGGAAGAACTCGAGAAAAAAGGGTACATTTACGAAAAAGAAGGAGCCCATTGGCTTAGGTCAACTCAATTTGGAGATGAGAAGGACGAGGTAGTAATCAGAAGCAATGGATCCCCCACCTATTTTGCGGCGGATATTGCCTATCATCGCAATAAGTTTGACCGTGGATTTAATAAAGTTATTAATATTTGGGGAGCTGATCATCATGGGCACGTCGCTCGAATGAAAGGCGCGATGTCGGCCTTAGGGTATGACGCAGATAATCTTCAAATCATCCTAATGCAGCTTGTGCGTCTTATTCAAAACGGTGAAGTAGTAAAAATGTCTAAACGTTCTGGTCAGTACATTACTTTACGCGAATTGATGGACGAAGTGGGAAAAGATGCTGCGCGTTTCTTCTTTAATCTGCGAGATCCAGATTCCACTGTGGAATTTGATATGGATTTGGCTAGATCGCAGTCATCCGATAATCCGGTTTATTATGTACAGTATGCCCATGCTCGTTTATGCAGTATATTACGGCAAGCTGAGGAACTTGGTGACTTCGGCAACCCGCCCTCTAAGGAGGACCTGTTACGCCTTGACAGTACGGAGGAACGGGATTTACTCAAGAAGATGGCAGATTTGCCGAGTGAGGTCATAGTAGCTGCACGTCTAATGGAACCTCATCGCTTAGCTCGTTATGTGCTCGACTTAGCGGGTCTCTTTCATACTTTTTATAACAGTCAGCGCGTACTTGTTGAAGATGAGGGTTTACGAAGAGCTCGATTGAACTTAGTTCGAGCTGTGAAACAAATTGTTGGAAACGTTTTAAGTATATTAGGCGTATCAGCCCCAGAAAGAATGTAAATTTATAATGTTTAAACTAGTGAGAAGCAGGAAATATTTAGGGGTGGGCCGAATATAGTGATATTCAAAACGACGAAGGGCGGTGGAGTTTTTTGACCCACTCTTTAAGTAGGAAAGACAAACCAACGGAAGCAGATATAGCTTATGAGGTACTAAAAGCTCAGGGTAATCCCATGCATTATCAAAACTTAATCGAAGAAGTACTTCGACGTTTAGGAATTTCTCAGGAGGCTATACGGATTGCTGCGGCACTCACTCAGATTAATCTAGACACCAGATTTACGTTTCTTGGACGGGGTGAATGGGGACTGAAGGTTTGGGAGCCGGCGAAAACGTCTCGTCGGTCGCCTGCGGTGGCCTTGATAAACAGAGCATCTTTAGATGAAGATGACAAGTTAGATATAGATGAATCAGAAGAAGATTCCTTGGATGAAGATATTTCGGAAACCGATGAAGTATTTGATGAAGCAGATGAAGGTCAACGCGGAGAAAAGTGGTAATTGTTGTAACTTATTGAAAAAATGACTTTCAAATTACAATTACGACACAGTTCTGAAGGATGTCTCTTGCCTTGACATCCTTTAGAACTGTAGCTAAAATAGAGTAAGAAGGTAGTGGACTTGGCTTAGGTTAGTAGCACTATTTTCTCATACTTTCTGGAAGGTCCCTTCTCGCCATCCTTGGCCATAGCCTGAAGGCTTGGCGCTAGGCCAAGTTTTCTCTATACTAACATAGTCAATTGACTGGTAGAATAAAGCTAGTGCGGATCTCGGACTAGCTTTATTTATGTGTTTTGTGGCAGTGGCATAGTCTTAGATGGATATATCAGCTGCTAAAAATAGGGAAGTTCATCCAGTTTACATTTAAAGGTCTGAAAGGAAATGGTAAAGCGCATGACAAAATTTATTTTCGTAACAGGCGGAGTAGTGTCTTCCCTTGGCAAAGGAATCGCGGCCGCATCCCTAGGTTGTCTCCTGAAAAATAGGGGTTTTAAAGTTGCAATACAAAAGTTTGATCCCTATATTAATATTGACCCTGGGACAATGAGCCCATATCAACATGGTGAAGTGTTTGTTACGGATGATGGGGCAGAGACAGATCTAGATTTAGGCCACTATGAGCGCTTTATTGATGTACCAGTTTCAAAAAACAGTAATGTTACAACGGGTAAGGTTTACTGGTCGGTTATCCGAAAGGAACGTAAGGGAGATTATTTAGGCGGGACGGTTCAAGTAATTCCACACATCACTAATGAGATTAAAGAACGGGTTTACCGGGTTGCGCGGGAGAGTCATCCTGACTTCGTGATTACTGAAATTGGGGGGACCGTTGGAGACATAGAATCTCTACCATTTCTGGAAGCTATCCGTCAAATAAAAAATGACATTGGGCGAGAGAATGTCATCTATATTCATGTTACCCTAGTTCCATATTTAGCTATGTCGGGTGAATTGAAAACAAAGCCAACTCAGCACTCTGTTAAAGAATTACGTGGAATTGGTATTCAGCCGACGATTATCGTTTGTAGAACAGAGAAAGCCCTTTCCAAAGAGATGAAGGAAAAGTTAGCTTTGCTCTGTGACGTGGATTTAGAAGCGGTCATTCAATGTTTGGATGCATCGACCATATATGAAGTTCCTCTTATGCTACAAGCAGAAGGTTTTGACGATATTGTTCTGCGTAGTGCGGGTCTAGAAGCCCCTCCAGCCAATATGACTGAGTGGAAGAATATGGTGGAAAAAATCAAATCCCCTACGCGTGAGATTGAAATAGCAATTGTGGGTAAATATGTTGCACTCCCAGATGCCTATCTAAGTGTTGCAGAAGCTTTGCGGTCTGCAGGGACTGAGCATGGGGCTAAAATAAAAATTCGTTGGATAGATTCAGAAAACATTGAGGAAGAGTCGGCAGAAAAGTATTTAGATGGAGTGGATGGAATCCTAGTCCCAGGAGGTTTTGGAAACCGAGGGATTGAGGGGAAAATTGAAGCTATTCGACATGCAAGAGAACAGCAAATTCCATTTCTAGGTATTTGTTTAGGTATGCAAACAGCTATCATAGAAATTGCCCGCAATCTTTGTGGTATGGAACGAGCCAATAGCACAGAATTTGATGCTGATACGCCTTACCCAGTCATTGATATTCTCCCAGAGCAAAAGGACATCGAAGACAAGGGGGGTACCATGCGCTTAGGTATTTCTCCAGCGAAGTTGGTAGAGGGTAGCAAAGCGTATCAAGCCTATCTAGACCAAGTCATATATGAACGCCATCGTCATCGTTATGAGGTTAATAACCAGTACCGTGCGGAACTAGAGAAGGTAGGTCTAAGATTCTCCGGGACTTCACTGGATGGGCGTTTGGTTGAAATTACAGAATACTTGGATCATCCCTGGTTTGTGGCTTCTCAGTTCCATCCTGAGTTTAAGTCTCGCCCAAATAGGGCGCATCCACTGTTTAGGGAGTTTATCCGGGCGACGTTAGGGGGACTTGTGTGACACAGCGCTCAGTGCCTACGACGCAGAGCAAACTAACCGTTCAAGCTCTTGGCTTTGGGGAGCGGGGTTCCCGCCAGATGAGCCGTCCTTGGCTCACTGGCGGCAGTGCACGTCCGTGTGCACTGCCCCGTATCTGGGGTCGCTTTAACGGAAGTTTGCTATTCTGCTTACGTAGAGACTTCGCGCTCGTGTCACACTGCGTCCCGGGCTTGGGTCGGAGGACGAAAGTTTGGGAGACGGCACATTTTATGTGCGCCGTCTATGAATGATTATTGGGTGTCTCAGCAGCCGTGTACGGCGAGAAGGGACCTGTGCGTTGCTCAGTGTCTGGGGTTGCTTACATGGAAGTTTGCTATTCTGCTTACGTAGAGACTTCGCGCTCGTGTCACACTGCGTTCCGGGCTTGGGTTGGAGGACGAAAGTTTGGGAGACGGCACATTTTATGTGCGCCGTCTATGAATGATTGGGTGTCTCAGCAGCCGTGTACGGCGAGAAGAGACCTTGTATACTGCTTATTGTCTAGGGTCGCTTGCTCAGAGTTAGATGTGTTTATCTAGAGATGTCTCACGTGTGTCGAACAGGGAAATTGGAATGGGGCAATAAAACGATGTCGGTATTGAAGCTTCGATTTACATATATTGAAATCATAGATGTTGACTGAGGAGAGTTCGGCTTAACCCTAGTATTAAGGGTATAGCATGAACTCTTCCTGTGTACCTAGGCAGAAAGTATAACTTGCGTTACATACTTTCTGAAGCATAAGGCGACCGCCGGCGCCTGAAGGCTTGGCGTTAGCCAAGTTTTCTAATAATATTGAGTTGCTGATTAGAGGAGCTATACCATGGAAAGAATGGTGAGAGGAAGGGGACTGAACCGATGGCCTATGTTGCTAGGTGGATCGATAAAAATGAACATACACGCTTTAATGAGTTTTTGGCTAAACATTCGAAGGGGCATGTACTTCAATCTTGGGAGTGGGGAGAGATTAAAAGCAGGACGGGATGGGTGCCCTGGAGATTGGTTGTTGAAGAGGGCAGTGAAATTGTGGCAGCGGTCTCTATTCTTGAGCGGAAGATTCCTGTTGTCGGAATCCCTATCTTTTACGCTTCGCGTGGGCCGGTGGTTGACTGGAAGAACGTTGAGCTCTTTGATTTGGTGTTGGCTGAGATCCGGAAGCTAGCAAAAGTACGTGGAGCGATTTTTCTCAAGGTTGATCCTGATTTGCCGTCTTCGGAAAAGGAATTGGAACAGTATTTGCTTTCCAGAGGATTTAGGTCTGCGGAGAGTGGCAAGGGTTTTGAAGGGGTTCAACCTAAGTACGTATTTCGTCTGGATATTTCGCCGGATGAGGGGACTCTTCTAAGTAATATGCAACAAAAAACGCGGTATAATATTCGACTGGCCCAGAAGAAAGGGGTTCGTATTCGGCGAGGAACGCGTGATGATTTACCGGACTTCTATCGTGTTCTTAAAGAAACTACTGAACGTGATCGCTTCTTAGTACGGGCTTATTCCTATTTTGAAGACCTTTATGAGTCCTTGGTACCAGTTGGTTTAGGAGAATTGTTTATTGCTGAATATGAAGGGAATATCATATCTGGTACTTTGGCATTTGTTATTGGAAATAAAGCATGGTATATATATGGAGCTTCGTCTAACGCTCATCGAAATGTTATGCCTAATTATTTGATTCAGTGGGAGATGATTCGTTGGGCAAAGTCGTTAGATTGTACGCTCTATGATTTCCGAGGGGTCCCTGGGCACTTGACGGAAGATAATCCGTTGTATGGGCTTTATCGCTTTAAGAAGGGATTTAACGGAGATTATACAGAGTTTATTGGAGAATGGGACCTAGTGTATCGCCCTGTAACCTATTTTCTCTGGAATCATCTAGAACCGCTGTATTCCGATATTATAAAGGGATTAATCGCAAAGTTACGGCGAGCGCGGAGGGGATAAACGCCATGGCTGAAACCTGGATAGAAGTGGACCTGGATGCTATAGTAAGTAATTATCAAGAGATAATCAAGTATCTTCATCCTAAAACGAAATGTATGGCAGTTGTAAAAGCAGATGCCTATGGTTTAGGTGCAGTTCAAGTAGCGCTTGCCTTGGAGCGAGTTGGATGTGAAGCGTTTGCGGTTACCAAGGTTGAAGAAGGGTTAATCTTACGCAAAAATGGCATAAAGGGGCTTATTTTAGTGTTAGGGCCGACTACACAAGAGGAATGGTCGGAGGCTATTGGGGCTCAATTACAGCTGACACTCACCGAATTGTCCTCAATTGCCAAGTTAAATGAATTTTGTCTGAGCTTGCATCAGAATGCATGTGTGCAGCTCAAAATGGAGACAGGCATGGGGAGAACGGGATTTCGATTGTCTGAACTAGATCAGCTTTCCATGAGCTTGGCTAGTGCTCCTCAGCTTGAGGTTATGGGGGTATATACTCATTTTGCTCGAGCCGCCCAAAGGGACAAAAGCTATACATTACAACAATATGAACAGTTTAAACTCCTTACGGCCCATCTTGAAGAATTAGGGATTCGTCCAGTATGGAAACATGTATGCAATAGCGCTGCTTTTCTAGATTATCCGGAATGGCAGCTTGACTTTGTTCGTATCGGAACACTATTAATAGGGCATTACCCAGGGCCAGGTTTTAGCGGGAAATTGAAATTAAGCGACCCTTGGAATGCTAAGAGTCGGATCGTTCATCTGCGACAAGTACCAAAAGGGACGTATGTAGGTTACCAAAGTATCTACCGTACGAAGTCAGTTACTCAGCTTGCCGTGATCCCTGTAGGGTATGCTGATGGCTTAGGTTTAGCTCCGCATTTTGTTCCCCAAGGATGGTTCGATTTCCTTAAGATAATTATTAAAAATTTTGCAGCGTTAATAGGTATTTTTCTTAGTCAAGAACGAGTAGAATTTAAAGGGCGAACTGTTCGTGTTGCTGGGAAGATTGGTATGCAGCTTACAGTAATTGATGTAGGAATGCAAGACTGCGAGTTAGGAGATGAGGTTAAGATTCCGTTACGTAGGACAGTAGCGAATCCCCGGATACATAGGAAATATAAACAAGATGGACGATTTTTTTCAGAACGAATTATTGAAGAAGGAGTTTCAGCAACTTATACAGAATATTCATTTTAGATTAGATAAGGAAAGGGATGTGGGGAGTGGCTAAGATTCTTGTAGTAGATGACCAACTTGGTGTTCGTCGCCTACTCTTTGAGACCTTCCGAGGGGATCAGCACGAGGTTGAAATGGCTGCAGACGGAGAAGAGGCCGTTCAATTGCTTAAATCATTCAAGCCCAATCTTATATTAATGGACATGAAGATGCCAGGAATGAACGGTATTGAAACTTTAAGGCATATCCGTGCTTTAGACCGTCAAGTTGGCGTGATTATGATGACTGCCTATGGTGATGCCCAAAATATGGAGCAGGCGAAGGAGTTAGGGATTCTCCATTACTTGGGCAAGCCTTTTGATTTATTTGAATTGAGAGAACGAGTAAGAGATATATTGACTCAGGTATAGTCTCTAGGTAGTGGTTCCCGCCAAAGATGCTTTTCCGTCCGGTAGTTTTAGCTTTACGCTAGTTTTCTTTAACTAAAAGGCAGGAAAATCTTCTTGCATGACGAAGTATAAGCTGTAGGAAGAGGTGGGAATTATGATTCTAACGACAAATACGACTATTGCAATACAATGTTCCCAATGTGGGGAGCTAGAATTTCATGCCCTCTCTCTCTTTGCATTTACTCGTCAAGAACGTAAGAATCTGCATTGTGGTTGTGGACGTCAACTGATGTCGGTAACAAGTAGGAACCGACGACAGTTTAATGTTGCTTATGCTTGTGCTTACTGTGGGGAGACCCATTATTTAAGATTGAACCACCATGCGATTTGGGGAAAAGAAGCGTTACCGCTTGCTTGCCCGGATGTGGGGGCTTCGGTTGGGTATATTGGACCGAAGCAAAAAGTCACGCATGCCTGTCGTGAACGTGAAAAATCTATTGGGGAATTAGCACTAGAATTAGGGTATGAGGAAGAGTTCGAAAATCCAGAAGTAATGCTTTGGGTTTTAGATTATCTTCATCGTTTGGCTAGGCAAGGGGACTTAGGATGTGCTTGTGGGAATCATCAGTTAACTTTCGAATTGTTGCCGGATCGTGTTGAGCTTTATTGTGAATGCTGTGAAGCGGTAGGGGTTATTTACGCGGACAGCTCAGATAATATTCGTCAAATTGAAGGAATAAAATCTGTTTATTTGGAAGAGAATAAGACTTGGCTTATCAATAGTCCACTGCGGGGTCAACATGTTTCAAGGGCAATAGAGGAGGAAAAAAAATGGCGTTAGTATCGATGATTGAGTTATTAGATAAGGCACAAAAAGGGCACTATGCAGTAGGTGCTTTTAACTGCAATAATATGGAAATTGTCCAGGCAATAGTGTCTGCAGCAGAGGCTGAAAATGCGCCAGTAATTATTCAGGCTAGCCAAGGTGCAATTAAATATGCCGGAATCGAGTATATTACTTCATTGACAAAATTGGCTGCAGAAAATGCAAGCGTACCAATCGCTTTGCACCTAGACCATGGGACGAGTTTTGCACAGGTAATGCAGTGTGCACGTTATGGGTTTTCTTCTGTTATGATTGATGGTTCCAAGCATCCTCTTGAAGATAATATTGCCTTGACGAACAAAGTAATTGAAGCTGTGCGACCTTTAGGAATTTCGGTAGAGGCTGAATTAGGTAAAATTGGTGGGACAGAAGATGATATTACGGTCAGCGAGAGAGAGGCATTGTTTACAGATCCTGCAGAAGCAGAGTATTTTGTTCAATCAACTCAAGTGGATGCCTTAGCAATTGCGATTGGGACAGCTCATGGACAATACAAGGGGATTCCCAAACTTGATTTTGAACGCTTGACCCAAATTCGAGAACGAGTTTCAACTCCACTAGTGCTACATGGCTCTTCAGGAGTACCAGAGGATGCACTTCGCGAAGCAATTTCACGAGGTGTCTGTAAAGTTAATATCGATACTAATATTAGGGAAGCATTTGTATTGGCCGCGCGCCATATTCTTGAAGAGAATCCTAATGAAATTGACCCGCGTAAAATGCTGGGACCTGCTCGTGAAGCGGCAACTAAGATAATTCGAGAAAAAATTCAGATTTTTGGAAGTAACGGGAAGGCCTAAAGTAACCTTACTTCAGGCGAGTTTTTTATACTACCAGAAAGTATAGACTTGCGTTATATACTTTCTAAGCATAAGTGCAACTAGGGCTGCCGCCTCCGGCTTGGTGCCAGCCAAGTTTTCTATACTCTACCTGAAGTTTAGTTGATCTTATCCAGGGGCTTAGCGGCACTTATGGCACACTAAAGTGTGAGTATTAGTGACGTTAGCCATCGGATAAACTTTAGAAAGAAGGTAAATGAATGCAGTTTTTTTTAGACTCTGCAAATCTCGAAGAAATTAAGCAAGCTTGGAATATGGGGGTCATAGGAGGGTTGACGACAAACCCTAGTTTGGTTGCTAAAGAAGGAAAGGACTTCCATGAACTTCTAAACACGGTGATTGGTATAGTTGATGGCCCCATCAGTGCAGAAGTTATAGCCCTTGATCATGAAGGAATGTTGCAGGAAGCACATGTATTAGCTGCCATTCATCCAAACATTGTAATAAAGGTTCCAATGACTGAAGAGGGTCTCAAAACTGTAAAGGTGTTAAGCAGCGAGGGAATCAAAACAAATGTTACACTCGTTTTCACTGCTAACCAAGCTTTACTAGCAGCACGGGCTGGTGCTACTTATGTTAGTCCTTTTCTTGGTCGATTAGATGACATTGGTGAAAATGGACTAAACTTATTAGCGGATATATGTGAGATTTATCAAGCTCATAGCATCTCAACAAAAACTATTGCAGCTAGTATTCGAAATCCAGTTCACGTAACAGAATCTGCCAAAATAGGAGCAGATTTCGCAACTGTTCCATTTGGAGTTTTAAGACAACTATTCCGTCATCCATTGACAGATGCTGGGATTGAAAAGTTTTTGGCAGATTGGAAAAAGCGATAGAATAAAGTAGCACTTTAAGAATATAAATTGGCATTGGCCTGTCTGCAAACAGATAAGTCGATGCCAACTTTTATGTGTTTAATAAGATGTACATATTAATCGTTATTGAAAAACCTATTAAAGCATGTCACAATAAGATGATAGATCCAAATGTGTTAGGATATATTTAATAAATAATAGTTTAAAAGCAGAGGTTAAGCATTAAGGGGGAATAGAAATTGGAGAGAGAGCTAACAATGGAATTTGCTAGAGTGACGGAGGCTGCGGCCTTAGCCTCGGCGCGTTGGGTAGGTCTAGGGAATAAGGATGCAGCGGATAATGCGGCAGTTGAAGCGATGCGGGCCGTTTTTGATACTATTCACATGGATGGTACAGTGGTAATTGGCGAAGGAGAAATGGACGAGGCGCCCATGCTATACATCGGTGAACGAGTTGGAAACGGGGAATTGCCCCAATTAGACGTTGCGGTTGATCCCCTTGAAGGAACAAATATCGTTGCCAAAGGAATGGCTGGGGCGATAGCGGTTGTTGCAATCGCTAAGAAGGGATGCCTTCTCCATGCTCCAGATATGTACATGGATAAGATTGCCGTAGGACCTGCAGCTGTTGGGCAGATTAATTTAGATGCTACAGTAGCCGAGAACGTGTCAAATGTAGCAAAAGCCTTAGGAAAAAGTATGGAAGATATAACGGTCGTGATTTTAGATCGCCCACGACATCAAAAGCTGATTCAGGATGTGCGTGCTTGCGGGGCGAGGATTCGTCTTATTACAGACGGGGATGTTTCCCCAGCTGTGGCCTGTGCATTTGAAGACACAGGGGTGGATATGATGATGGGGATAGGTGGAGCGCCGGAAGGAGTTCTCGCTGCCGCTGCCCTCCGATGTATTGGGGGAGAAATGCAAGGGCGTCTCTGGCCAGAAAACGAAGAAGATGTTGTTCGAGCGAAAGCCCTAGGAATAAATGACGTTCATAAATTGTTGACAATGGATGACTTAGTAAGTGGTGACGATGTCTTTTTTGCTGCTACAGGAATTACTGAAGGTCCCTTGGTTCGAGGGGTTACCTTTACAGCCAAAGGGGCATTGACCCATACCGTGGTGGCTCGAGGGAAGACCGGGACGGTTAGGTTTATTGAAGCTCGCCATAGTTTTGATAAAAAACCTCGCTATGCTATGAAAGGGTGTTAATTTAGAGGGTCCATGATAAATTTAAAAACATGATCCTTGACCGCTCAATGCTCTTTATGCTAAAATAGTAAGAGTTGACTGGAATTGAATTTTTAGGTGCGACAAAAGAGCGCCTCGATCCAAATGGGAAAGAAGGTGAAGACATGAAAGAAAAAATTCACCCAAAATATGAACAAACCACTGTTACATGTGCTTGTGGAGAAGTTATCCCAACAGGAAGCACTAGAATGAACATTAAAGTGGAAATTTGTTCGAAATGCCATCCCTTCTATACCGGGGTACAGCGGTTTGTCGATGCTGGCGGACGGGTTGATCGGTTTAAAAAGAAATATGGGATGTAAACAACGGCCTGCGGTCGTTGCTGGTGGAAAAGCAGAGCGCAAGCTCTGCTTTTTGCGTAATGTTCGAAGCAAGGTAGGATATTATTATCATTAACCTAAACGTCGAACCTCGCGCATCTCGCCTCGATATAATAGAGGAGGATGTAGGATGAGCAGACCAGTACAATATGGCGGGCAAGCGGTCATAGAAGGGGTTATGATGCGTGGGCCGAAGGAGAGTGCCATTGCGGTTAGGTTGCCGAATGGTGAGATCGATGTTACGCACGTCAAGCTCAATATATGGGCATCTAAATCAATCCTAAAGTTACCTTTAATCCGAGGGTTTGTGGCACTTGTAGATTCTTTGATAGTAGGAACACGGGCTTTGACCTTTTCCGCCAATCGTTCTATGGGAGAAGAAGAGAACGGAGAAGAACTTGGCTTTTGGGAAATGGCTTTAACCATAGGATTCGCTTTTGGCTTGGGTCTTTTACTTTTTGTTGGATTGCCTACAGGAACAGCACACTTATTTCAAGGTAAGGTTACTGGAGCAGTATGGCAGAATCTTTTGGAGGGGGCAATAAGGCTCGTTGTTTTCTTTCTGTATATATTACTCATTTCCCGACTTAAAGACATTCAACGAGTTTTCCAATATCATGGAGCAGAGCACAAAGCGATATTTACGTATGAAGCGGGGCAAGATCTAACTGTAGATAATGCACGTTCATTTCCTAGGTTGCATCCGCGCTGCGGAACGAGTTTTCTCCTTATTGTCGTTGTTGTAAGTATTTTTGTATTTGCTTTTGTGGGGTTGTATCCTTTGTGGTGGAGGTTGCTTTCTCGCATACTGCTCATGCCTTTTGTGGCAGGGATTGCATATGAGATCCTTAAATTCTCTTCGCGAAATATGGAATCACGGTGGCTCCGTTGGCTTATTGTTCCGGGCTTGTTGTTACAGAAATTTACGACAAGAGAACCCGATGATGCTCAGTTGGAAGTTGCCCTAGCCGCCTTAAAGGGCGTATTAGATTCAGGTCAAGAACTTACGTAATTTTTGAGGTGTAAAAAATGTTAGAGAAACTTTATGAGATTGAACGAAAATATGATGAATTGACAGAGCTCCTTAGTGACCCAGAAATCATTGCTAATCAGAGCGAATGGCAAAAATACGCTAAAGCTCAGGCGGGGATGACTAATCTTGTTACAACGTTTAGGGAATATCAGGGAGTGCTTCATGAACTAGAGGAGACAGAAACTCTGCTTCGGGATAAGCTAGACTCCGATATGCAGGAAATGGCTGAGCAAGAACGAGAAAAATTGCTAAAACAATCTCAGGAACTAGTTGAACAAATTCAAATTCTTCTCTTGCCCAAAGATCCTTTGGATGAGAAAAATGTTATTATGGAAATCCGAGCAGGAGCTGGTGGGGATGAGGCTGCATTATTTGCAGGTGATCTTTATCGGATGTATACTCGTTATTCTGAAGGGCAGGGGTGGAAAGTAGAGCTTCTTAGTGTTAGTTACTCTGATGCAGGAGGATACAAGGAGATTATCTTCCTGATAGAAGGACATGGGGCCTACAGTAAATTAAAGTTTGAAAGTGGTGTACATCGCGTTCAGCGGATTCCAGCTACAGAATCTGCAGGCAGGATTCATACATCTACTGCTACGGTAGCTGTTCTTCCCGAAGCAGAAGAAGTAGAAGTCTCTATTAATCCAAATGATCTGCGTATAGATGTCTACTGCTCAAGTGGACCGGGCGGACAGTGTGTAAATACTACCCAATCAGCGGTACGTGTTACGCATATACCCACTGGAATCATTGCGTCTTGCCAGGATGAAAAATCCCAGCTTAAGAACAAAGAGAAGGCTTTACGCGTCTTGCGTGCTCGTATTTTAGAGAAAGCTCAAGAAGAAGCGAGTGGTGAACAGGCATCTGAACGCCGTAGTCAGGTAGGTACAGGGGATCGGAGTGAGCGGATACGAACCTTCAACTTCCCTCAGGGTCGAGTGACGGACCATCGCATTAACTTGACGCTTCATCGCTTAGATACGATCTTGACGGGAGACTTGGAGGAGATTATCCAGGCCTTGAATTCATCAGACCAAGCAGAACGACTGAAAGCTGAGATTCAGTAAACTCTTTAGCTAAAGCTGAAGATTGAGACAGAATATTGAACACCCACTTATAAAAAGTGGGTGTCTTCGAATGGATAAAGGAACTTTTTTAGTTGCTTTATGTGCAAAGGGATTCGAACCGCGACTACGAATCTCGAATATCGAATCGAGTAAGGGGCTTGTTGGGTTGAAGATAATTGATGGAATGCGTTGGGGCGAGAATGAACTTTTAAAAAAGGGGATTGAAAATGCTCGCTTTGACGCAGACTTGTTATTAGCGGAAGTGTTAGAGGTAACGCGAGATAGACTCTACCTTGATTGGGATCGAATTTTGTCTGAGCAAGAAAATGAACATTTTCGAGTGTTGATTCAGCGTCGTGCAACGAATGTGCCACTTCAGTATATCCTAAATCGACAGGAATTCATGGGGCTCTCTTTTTATGTTGATGAAAGGGTGCTTATCCCACGAGCAGATAGCGAAATTTTAATAGAGAAGTGGCTGGATATTGTAAGGCAGGAAAAAAAACAAGGTCAGGATCAACTGATTAGGGTTGCAGATCTTTGTACTGGAAGTGGAGCACTTGCAATTGCCGTGGCCCATTATTTTCCTGCTGCAGAGGTGGTTGGAATCGACCTTTCTTCTGATGCATTAGAGGTAGCACGTCAAAATGCCGAACGATTGGGAGTTGTAGTGCAGTGGCGTCAGGGGGACTTTGTGGATTCCATTCGAGGAGAATGTTGGGACTATATTATTACAAATCCGCCCTATGTTTCTACAGAGAGCTATCGTCAGTGCGCTCCTGAGATTTTCCATGAACCTCTTATGGCCTTTTTAGGGGGAACGGATGGTTTAGATTTTTATCGTCGTTTAGCCGAAGAGACACGTTCCTTATTGAACCCTCAAGGAAAAGTACTAATGGAGATTGGTTGGGATCAGGCCCAAGCCGTCTGTAGTCTTTTTCACTTGAAGGGTTTTGAAACACAAGTATTTCAAGATTTGGCAGGGCGAGACCGAGTGATCTTAGCGAGGTGAGATTGATGCAGACGAAAAAAAGTACTATCGATAGAGTTCATCCTGAAGCTGAACTAATAAATGAGGGTGCTGAGTGGCTGAAAGCAGGAGAACTGGTAGCCTTTCCAACGGAAACCGTCTATGGATTAGGCGCAAATGCTCTAGACGCTTCTGCTTGTGCCAAAATTTTTGAAGCAAAGGGAAGGCCTCAAGATAATCCATTAATTGTGCATGTTTGCAATCTTGCTATGGCAAATTATTTGGTTAGCCATTGGACGTCTGCGGCAGAACTTTGTGTTCAGCATTTTTGGCCAGGTCCGTTAACCTTAATCCTGCCCAAAACGACCTTGGTCCCGGATATTGTAACTGCTGGGCTGGCTAATGTAGCAATACGTATGCCAAACCATCCAGTCGCACTTCGCTTAATCGAAGAAGCGGGATTTCCAGTTGCTGCTCCAAGTGCTAATCTTTCAGGGAAACCAAGTCCAACAAGAGGAAGTCATGTCTGGCGGGATATGAAAGGGAAGATTCCTCTAATTCTTGATGCAGGAGCGTGTGAAGTTGGCTTAGAATCAACTGTGATCGATGTGAGTGGTGGCGTTCCCACCATTCTTCGTCCTGGCGGGATTACCAAAGAACAGTTGCAAGAGGTATTGGGTGAAGTCCGTTTAGACTCTCCTTCAGAAAACAATCCACCCAAAGCACCCGGCATGAAATATAGGCACTACGCTCCACAGGGAGAGTTGCTTTTGGTTAGCGGGCTTCGGGAGAGAGTCGTACAGCGAATGGGACAGGAAATTCTGAGAGGGCACGCCAGGTTTAAAAAAGTCGGTGTCCTATGTACGTTAGAGAGTGCATCCTTTTTACATAACCGGCTTCCCGATCTTTTATTTGTTCTAGGTTCTAAAGATCGACCACAAGAAGTGGCAAGTAACATATTTGAAGGGCTAAGGTTATGTGATGAAAGAAGAATGGATTTAATTTTAGTCGAAGGGATCGAAGAAGGGGGCTTAGGGAGTGCTGTTATGAACCGCTTAGAGAAAGCAGCTGGGAAGCGAACTCAACACATATAGTTATTAATTCGTCTAATCAACCCTTTCCAATGCATATACATAGGGGGAACGGAGGGAAAGGGTATGAATTTAGTATGGGTTGTGGCTGTTGCAATTGCTTTAGGTGCAGATGCATTCTCCATGGCTTTGGCAATTGGGTTAGCAGGTATCAAAACAAGCATGATTGTAAGATTGTCTTTAGTAGTGGCTGTTTTCCATGTGTTCATGCCGCTTAGTGGCATGCTGCTTGGTCAAGCACTAGGATCAATTCTTGGTCAATTTGCAAGTTTGATAGGAGCCTTAGTCCTTATTGGTTTGGGCGTGCGAATGCTTTATAACGTTTACCGACCAAACACTCAAAGCTTCCCATTCGGGGAGGCTAGGGAAGCGCTTTTTCTCAAGAATAATACTGGTAACAGTACTCTGAAGGGCTATGGTATTTATATCTTGGCAGCAAGTGTAAGTCTAGATGCCTTGAGTGTAGGATTTTCTCTTGGTACGATCAGAGCAGATATTTTCATGACGGTTATGGTTATGGGCATGATTGCTGGATTAATGACAGGAATGGGTTTGGTTCTGGGACGAATAATGGGAACTCGGTTAGGTGATAAGGCTGAATTGTTTGGAGGGCTGGCATTACTTCTAATTGGAATCAAACTTCTTTTGTAATGAGGTGAGTTCATTGGGGCCAAAAATTTTATTTGTTTGTACAGGGAATACGTGTCGAAGTCCGCTGGCGGAGGGGATGGCCAGAGCAATGTTTGGAGACTTAGTTCAAGTTAGTTCAGCTGGAATAGAGGCATGGGATGGAGATAATGTCAGTGCTCATGTGGTAGAGATTCTCAAAGAACAAAATATTGATCTTTCCCAACATCGTGCCAGAAGAATTAATGATGAACTAATGACAAAGGTTGATTGGATTATCCCTATGACTCAAGCGCAAGAAGAAGGCTTAAAGCGGCGCTTTCCTCAATATATTCATAAAATCCGGCGTTTAGGAAACTGGGGAGAAGGAAAACGAGATATCCAGGATCCATGGATGGGTTCACTCGAAGTTTATCGCCAAACAGCGCAGGAAATCAGTGAACTACTCAGCATGCTAAAAAAGCAGTTAATTACAGATAATATATAATGCAGAAAAAAGCATAAGATGAAAGAAAAATGTCTACACTAGCGGCGTGAAACGACGACCGCTAAATTTTGGTGACAAAAAGCATTAACCTTTGCGACAAGGATTGCATAGCATTCGACCTACCCCGGCAGTGCTAGCCAAAGTTTACGTTTTTTGCAGGACTTTTACAATAATCTAGAGAAATATATTAAGGAACTGAAAGAGGGAGGATTAAAGAGTGAAAGTTGCGCTGGGAGCTGATCACGGTGGATACGAACTTAAAAAAACCATTCGCACTCATTTAGAGACACAAGGAATAGAAGTTCTCGACTTGGGAACACATTCTAATGGCTCTGTAGATTATCCAAAGTACGGTTTTGCAGTTGGAAGTGCAATTATTAAAGGGGAAGCGGACTTTGGAATTGCTGTCTGCGGAACTGGGCTGGGAATTTCTATGGCGGCTAATAAAATTCCTGGAATTCGTGCAGCAGTTTGCTCTGAAACTTTTTCTGCGCGAATGGCAAGAGAACATAACAATGCAAATATTTTGGCCCTTGGTGCCAGAGTTATTGGGGCAGGACTTGCTCTTGACATTGTTGACATTTTTTTAAAAACATCTTTTTCAGGTGGTAGGCATGCCCTCCGTGTTAGTTTGATTTCTAATATTGAACGTGGCGAGGAAATTTAACCTCAACTTCATAAGAGTCAATAACAGAGGAGAGGAGGGTCCCTTTCTTATGGACAAAAGTATCGCTGAGAATTTACAAGAACTGGAGAAAATATGGAATGAAGTACTAGATGCCTTCTTCTTGAAGGCTGAATTAAGTTCACGCCAAATCCTTGTTTTAGGGTGTAGCACCAGTGAAGTTATCGGCCACAGGATTGGGCAGGGAAGCAGTTTAGAGGTCGCCGAGGTGTTACTTCCTCCTTTATTAGAACGGATTCACCAGCAAGGGTCCTTTTTGGCTGTACAAGGATGTGAACACATCAACCGTGCTTTAGTGGTAGAAGGCGCTTGCCTAGAACATTACAGATTGGAGGAAGTTACAGTTCTTCCAGCGCTGCATGCGGGAGGAGCCATGACTGTAAAAGCATGGGAAAAATTCTCTTCTCCAGTTATGGTAGAGAGAATTCAAGGACATGCAGGAATTGATATTGGAGATACATTTATTGGCATGCACCTTAGACCAGTGGCAATACCAATTCGCATACATGTCAAGGAGCTAGGAGAAGCACACTTGACCCTAGCTCGCACCCGACCACGCCTTATCGGCGGTCCGCGAGCGGCATACGCTTAATACATGCAAGTCGAGCCCTCTGCTACCCAAAATTTTGAACAGGAGTGAACTAACATGGATTATATTAACCAATGGGTAAAAAACCAAGATCCTGAAGTTGCTAAAGCCATCGAGCAAGAAGAGAATCGTCAGACTAATACCATCGAGCTAATAGCCTCCGAGAACTTTGTCAGCCGAGCAGTGATGGCTGCCCAAGGATCTGTTCTAACTAATAAGTATGCTGAAGGATATCCAGGAAAAAGATATTATGGCGGATGTGAGTTTGTTGATGTGGTAGAAGACCTAGCGCGTAAAAGAATTAAGACGATTTTCGGCGCGGAACATGCTAATGTACAGCCTCATTCTGGTTCTCAAGCCAATATGGCAGTCTATTTTGCATATCTAAAACCCGGTGACACTATTCTCGGCATGAATTTATCACATGGAGGGCACTTAACCCATGGAAGCCCGGTAAATATTTCGGGAGTCTATTTTAATGTTGTGCCTTACGGAGTAGACCCAAAGACGGAAACAATTGATTATGATCAGGTACGGCAGTTGGCTAACGAGCATCATCCAAAAATGATTGTTGCCGGAGCAAGTGCTTATCCGAGAATTATAGACTTTGTTAAAATGCGCGAAATTGCAGATGAAGTGGGCGCCTTATTAATGGTTGATATGGCACACTTTGCTGGACTTGTGGCTGCTGGGTTACATCCATCCCCGGTACCCTATGCTGATTTTGTGACATCTACTACCCATAAGACGTTAAGAGGACCGCGTGGTGGCTTAATTCTTTGTAAAGCAGAATATGCCCAAGCAATAGATAAGGCTATTTTCCCTGGTATTCAAGGGGGGCCATTAATGCATGTCATTGCTGCTAAAGCAGTTGCCTTTGGGGAGGCTCTACAGCCTGAATTCAAAAAATACCAAACCAAAATCGTTGAGAATGCTAAAGCTTTAGCTCAGGCACTTATGGATCGTGGATTCCGCCTTGTTTCTGGAGGGACAGATAATCATGTAATGCTTGTTGATGTAAGGACCAAACAATTAACAGGAAAGGAAGCTGAAAGTATCCTGCATGAAGTAGGTATTACAGTTAATAAAAATACGATTCCGTTTGACACAGCGAGTCCTTTTGTCACTAGTGGAATCCGGCTTGGGACCCCTGCAGTTACAACGCGAGGTATGAATACGGACGCCATGAAGCGAATAGCAGAAGCCATAGAACTCGCCTTGACCTCACACCATGAACCTGATAAACTGTCACAAGCGCGGGAAATTGTCAGTTCTTTATGCGCTGAGTTTCCCTTATACACAAATTTAGATTAGGAGAGCCAAAAAGATGCCAAAGCTTCAAGTACTTGATCATCCATTAATTCAACATAAGTTGTCTCTAATACGGGATGAGGAAACAGGCTCAAAGGAATTTAGGGAACTAGTCGAAGAAGTCTCGATGTTAATGGCCTATGAGGTAACCCGTGATTTTCCCCTTCAGGAAATCGAAGTAAAGACACCTGTGGCGATAGCAAAAAGTAAGGTGATCGCGGGTCGGAAAGTCGGATTAGTTCCGATTCTGCGCGCAGGTTTAGGAATGGTTGACGGAATGCTCCGCTTAATTCCTGCTGCAAAAGTGGGACATGTTGGGCTTTATCGAGACCCCGAAACGCTTATGCCCGTGGAATACTATTGCAAGCTCCCCCCCGATATTGCAGAGCGTGATCTAATTGTGATTGATCCGATGTTGGCAACGGGTGGCTCAGCGGCAGCAGCAATTACGTTTTTAAAAGAACGTGGCGCAAAGAATATTAAATTAATGTGCCTGATCGCAGCTCCAGAGGGAATTCAAGCCGTTCAAAACGCACATGCTGATGTGGATATTTTTGTCGCAGCAGTAGATGAGCGTTTGAATGACCATGGCTATATTGTACCGGGTCTTGGAGATGCAGGGGACAGGCTGTTTGGTACTAAATGATGATTCAAGGAAAGCGCCCTAGTTGGGATAGTTATTTCATTCAAATGGCACAAGTGGTAGCTGGACGATCAACTTGCCTGCGCCGCCAAGTTGGGGCTGTCATGGTTAAAGATAAACAGATCTTGAGTACTGGATATAACGGGAGCCCATCTGGGCTCCAACATTGTGATGAGGTAGGTTGTTTACGGCAGAGCTTAGGCGTTCCTTCTGGGGAACGTCATGAGATCTGCCGTGCTGTGCATGCTGAACAAAATGCATTAGTACAAGCGGCAAAGCATGGGGTCGCTATTACTGGAGCAGATTTATATACCACTCATCAGCCTTGCGTACTGTGCACAAAACTATTGATTAATGCTGGTATAAAGAGAGTAATCTACGTTTACTCTTATCCCGATGAGCTTGCAGTCAAAATGGCTACAGAAGCAGGACTGAATTTAGTGAAATTTGGAGAAGATATTTCTTGATTAAAGGAAAGTTATGGTGATTTTTCGGATTAACGATTAATTATCGAAGGGAGTAATCCGAGTGAATAAGCGGAAAAAAGTGATGATCGTGTTTGGTACACGTCCGGAAGCTATAAAAATGGCTCCTGTGATCCGTGCACTTCGACAGAAAGAGTCTATTTTCTGTCAAGTTATCGTAACTGCTCAGCACCGTGAAATGCTTGATCAGGTTTTAAAGCTGTTTAAAATAGTCCCTGATTTTGATCTAAACCTGATGCAGCAAGGGCAAACGTTAACTGAAATCACAACTCGGGCATTAAACGGTCTAAAAGAAGTTTTCCAGCGTGAACTTCCTGACCTAGTTTTAGTACATGGGGACACAACAACAACGTTCGTAGCCGCACTTGCTGCCTTTTATGCACAAATTCCAGTAGGACATGTTGAGGCTGGATTGCGAACCGGCAACAAATATTCTCCATTCCCGGAAGAGATGAATCGAAAACTGGCAAGTGTTCTGACGGATTTTCATTTTGCTCCTACGGAGACTGCAAAAAGAAATCTTGAGCAGGAAGGAATTGCTTCAGAAAAGATTTTTGTAACGGGCAATACGGTCATAGATGCTTTGCTCGCCACAGTAAACCCTAAATATAATTTTATCGACAAAGAAATTCAAGAAATCCTGAGTCTAAGACAAAAATCGCGCATGATTCTTGTCACGACTCACCGGAGAGAAAACTTAGGTGAGCCGATGCGACAAATTTATCAGGCCTTGAGGAGCACTCTAGAGACGTTCCCTGATACCTACGTTATCTTTCCAGTTCATAAAAATCCCATGGTGAGAAAGGTAGTCATAGAAGTTCTAGGAGCTCATCCTCGGGTTAACCTAATAGAACCGATGGATTATGAGCCCTTTGCAAATCTAATGGCGCGGGCGCATTTGATATTAACCGACTCGGGGGGGATTCAAGAGGAAGCTCCATCCTTAGGAAAACCAGTTTTGGTAGTCCGAGACACAACGGAACGTCCTGAGGCTGTGGCAGCAGGGACTGTCTCGCTTGTTGGGACAGAATACGAACGGGTTTTTTTAGAACTAAAGCATCTATTAAAGGATGAAAATGCTTATCAAAAAATGACTATGGCCAGTAACCCTTATGGAGATGGGACTGCAGCTAGTCGAATTGCGAAAATAATTGATGAAAATTAAGGGTGGACATAAAATTCTTCAATGCTGTAAAAAAAAGCACAAAGTCCTCTCGAAGTATGCTAATATATTAAATAAAGTAGGAATTGTTAAAATGTAGATACTAACAAGTGGAGCGCATGCTGAGCTAAAAGAAAGATTTTAATTTTTGTTTTATAAATTAATACATAAGGAAAGAATAATATGGCTGGGGAAAAAAGATCATGGCAAAAAGCGCTTGTAGAGGGTTCTAGCATATCGACAACCCTGGCTATTCTTGTCGGGGGAGGATTCTTCTTAGGTAGATCCCTCGATGGTCGATGGCAAACGGAACCATTATTCACAATAAGTTTAATGTTAATTGGACTGGTACTCGGAGGAAGCTACTTAGTAATCACATTAATGAAGTTGGGAGCATCCGATGATAAGAAGTAGCTTTATCGCATTATTAAGTGGGACCGCTTGTATATTACTAGGGGTAGCGTTTACTGGTCGACAGGTTTACTTGGGATATTTGTTGGGGTATTGGGTAGGGTTTGGTTATACTTTGTGGTTTCATCGTGAAGCACTACATAGTTCTGAACTTGATATTCAATCAGCAATAAAACGGATGCGCAGGAACCTAATGGCTCGGCTAGGGATGGTTACTCTAATTATTACTTTAGTTGCCCGCTTCCAGAAAAGTTGGCTGTTCAGTTTAGCGTTAGGGATTGTTACAGGGGTGATAATATCCTTTATCATTGTGGCAATACAAAAAAACTATGGAGAAAGGGGTGATAAAAGAAGTGCATGAAACAGTATTGTGGCATTTTGGGAGTATGACATTTCATGGTAAAACCTTAATCATGACCTGGATTTCAATGGCTGCTGTTATGGTATTCGTTTTCGCAGGGGTACGCAATTTAACCAGTGGAAAACCTGGTAAAATGCAAAACGTTTTAGAGTGGATCGTAGATTTTGTCCGTGGCATCATAAATGATAACATGGACTATGAAAAGGGGCGTCCATTGCTAAGCTATTTGGTAACGTTGTTCATGTTTGTTTTCTTTTCCAATATGCTTGGCCTTATCCCGAACTTCACTTTTGGTCTATTACACGACGTTCATTTTGCCCAATTAGGTCATATTTTCGCCACACCAGGTATGATGTCTCCGACCGCAGATATCAACACAACAATGGCCTTAGCTTTGTTGACCATTTTTTTGGTTCTCTATTTGGGTATTAAGGCTAAAGGACTCCATTATTTCCATCATTTTGTGGAGCCTTTCAAAGTGTTCGCGATCATTCACCTTATTGACTTGCTTGCCAAGCCAATGACACTAGCCTTCCGTCTTTTCGGAAACATCTTTGCTGGCGAAATTTTACTAGGGGTTATACTAATGCTGCCTGGTATCTGGGTTCTGCCCGGGATTTTGCCTACGACTATTTGGCTAGCTTTTAGTATTTTCGTGGGTGCAATTCAATCGTATGTGTTTGTAGTGCTGACAACAGCCTATGTATCGCAGGCTGTCTCGGAATCCCATTAAGCACTTCGTTCTGTGCTGGTTTTCAGTGATGCTCGACACCACTGAGGGAATAATATTTAAAAATTATTGGAAACAAGAAAGGAGGAAATCCCATGGACGTGTCTGCTGCTGCTGCACTTGGTGCAGGAATTGCTGCTGGCTTGGCAGCTCTTGGGGCATCAATCGGTAATGGTAATGTTATTAGTAAAACGGTGGAGGGCATTGGTCGTCAACCTGAAGCTAAAGCTACATTACAAGCTACCATGTTTATTGGTGTCGGTTTGATCGAGGCTTTGCCACTCCTTAGCTGGGTACTTGCCCTGCTGCTCATGTTTACAAAGTAATTCGTATGATGGGCAGGGGTTACGCCCATCTTAATTCAAGGGGGAACGAGAGTTCTCCCTTGAAAAAAATCATCCCGACGTCAATTAGACTCGAGAGGGGGGTAGACCATTGGGTGGGAATCCTATTCAATTTGACTATACGGTACCGGCTACTGTCATATCTTTCCTGTTGCTAGTTTGGCTTCTCAGTAAATATGCTTGGAAACCGCTAATGAAAATGATGGAAGAACGGCGGACTAATATTGAATCCATGCTTACGCAGGCAGAAAACGAACGCCAACAGGCTGAGAAAATAAAACATGAGTACCAAGAAGAAATGCGTAAAGCTCGTCAGGAAGCCCAAGATGTGATCGCTAAGGCTTCTAAGGTAAGCGAAGTCCGTGCGTCTGAAATTTTAGCCGCTGCTCATGAGGAATCAGAAAAGATCAAAAAATCTGCCCTTGTAGATATTGAACGTGAACGAGATCGGGCGATTTCCGAAGTTAAGTCACAAGTAGCAGATCTCTCAGTTTTAGTGGCTGAGAAAATTATTCGGCAAAAACTTGACATGAAGGGTCAAGGAAAACTTGTTGATCAGTTTATTCAAGAGGTAGGGGAAATGCAATGATAAATGGATCACTTGCTCGTAGGTATTCCCAAGCCTTGTTTGAAATTGCCTCGGAGACAGGCCTAGATCCAATAGATGCCGATTTACGTGAGCTTACCAAGATGGTGGAGGAAAATGAAGAGGTTAAAGACACCCTGTTACATCCCCACATCTCCTTGAGTGATAAAAAGTCCATAATGGACAAGTTGATGGGAGAAGACTTTGGGGATATAACAAGACGTTTTCTTTATCTTTTGATTGACCGGAGAAGAGCCGATCTCTTGCCATTCATTCAGCGTGAGTTTACAAGATTGGCTGATGAGGCACGTCAAGTGGTGGAAGCGAAAGTAGCGAGTGCTATCGCCTTGAGTGCTCCCCAACTTGATCAACTGAAAAAGGCTATTGGTCGTATGACAGGTAAAGAGGTTCGCATAATCAGCGAAGTTCGAGCTGAACTCATTGGTGGGGTTCTAATACAGATCGGTGATCGGGTAATGGATGGAACCATCGCCCACGCTTTAGAAAAAATGCGTGAGAATTTACGTAAAAACTCGGATAAACCTCAGGAAGTAGGGGTGAAATAACAGAATGAACTTGCGTCCAGAAGAAATAAGTTCCATTATTAAGCAGCAAATCGAACGTTACGATAGTGCTGTTGATATCGTAGATGTTGGGACAGTTATCCAGGTTGGAGACGGAATTGCCCGTGTTTATGGTCTGGAAAAGGCTATGGCCGGAGAACTTTTAGAGTTTCCAGGCAACATTTACGGTATGGCAATGAACCTTGAAGAGGATAATATTGGTTGCGTTATTCTTGGACCCTTCACAGGGATTAAAGAGGGCGACCAAGTCAAGAGGACGGGGCGAATTGTGGAAGTCCCTGTCGGTGAGCCTATGATTGGTCGTGTTGTTAATGCACTAGGACAACCCATCGACGGCAAAGGGGAGATCGTAACTGACAAGTTCCGTCCGATTGAATCCCCAGCATCTGGTGTTATTGCTCGGAAATCCGTGCATGAACCTATGCAAACCGGCCTTAAATCGATTGATGCCATGGTTCCGATTGGTCGTGGTCAGCGTGAGTTAATTATCGGTGACCGCCAAACAGGTAAAACTGCTGTAGCTATCGATACGATCATTAACCAAAAAGGTCAAAATATGATTTGTATTTACGTAGCTGTAGGACAAAAAGCATCCACAGTTGCCAGCGTAGTTCAGAAATTAGAAGAAAACGATGCTATGAAATACACGATTGTCGTTGCTGCTACCGCTTCTGAATCTGCACCAATGGTCTTTATCGCGCCTTACTCAGGTGCGGCAATGGGTGAAGAGTTCATGTATAATGGCAAGCATGTTCTGATTATTTATGATGACCTTTCCAAACAAGCGGTTGCTTACCGTGAACTTTCACTTCTTCTCAAACGCCCACCCGGTCGTGAAGCCTATCCTGGAGACGTTTTCTATCTCCACTCCCGCCTCTTGGAGCGCGCTGCCAAGCTTTCTGACGAACTTGGCGGAGGGTCAATGACGGCACTTCCGATTATTGAGACTCAAGCGGGTGACGTGTCGGCCTATATTCCGACTAACGTTATTTCCATTACTGATGGTCAGATCTTTTTGGAATCAGACCTCTTTTTCGCCGGCTTCCGGCCAGCAATCAACGTTGGTCTTTCCGTTTCCCGGGTAGGTAGCAGCGCGCAAGTTAAAGCTATGAAACAGGTTGCTGGTCAGCTTCGTTTGGACCTCGCCAGCTATCGTGAATTAGCAGCATTTGCTCAATTCGGATCTGACTTGGATAAAGTTACTCAAATGCGTCTGGCCCGTGGAAAACGGACTATGGAAATTCTCAAACAAAATCAGTATGCAACAATGCCCGTTGAGGAAGAAGTCGTTGTTATTTACTCGGCGGTTAAAGGGTTTACTGATGATATTGATGTTGAGAAAATTGGGAAATTTGAACAAGAATACCTGCGCTTCATGCGCTCCGTAAAGGCTGACCTGTTGGCTAAAATACGCACAGAGAAGGCGCTTTCCAATGAAATGATCGCCGATCTTGAAAAGGCAATTAACGAATTCAAACAGGGGTTTTTGGCCTAGATTAAAAAGGAGTAGGTGAATGAGGTGGCAGGAGTACGCGATATTCGTCGTCGGATCCGCAGCGTCCGCAATATGCAGCAGATCACTAAGGCGATGAAAATGGTTTCCGCGGCCAAACTCAGGAAAGCCCAACAAAAACTTAACGCTGCCCGCCCCTATGCCCGCCAATTGCAGGGGGTCCTAGAACGCCTAGCCCAGGCTCCAGTGGATACAATTCAGCCGCTCTTGATTAAGCGGCCTGTGCAAAAGGTGGTTTATGTGGTGATAACGTCAGACGGTGGTCTTTGCGGAGGGTACAATGCGAACCTCATTCGGAAGACTGCTGGCTTGATTGCCGAAACGCCACAAGAAGTTAAGTTGGTGACGGTGGGACGCAAAGGTCGGGACTTCTTCCGACGCGGTAAAATTGAGTTTTTGGCTGAGTTTGTAGCGCTTGGAGATAATCCAAGTTATAATCAAGCGAAAGAAATAGCCCAGAAAGTGGTGCGACTTTATGAGCAGGGCGAAGCGGATGAGGTTTATCTCATGTATACTGAATTCGTAAGCGTAATTAACCAGAGACCCACACAAGTCAAACTACTTCCGATCGAAAAGCCGGAAGGCAAACAAGGTAAACAATATATTTTTGAACCGTCGCCTGATGAGATCCTTGCAAGTTTGTTACCGAAATATGTTGAGACACAGATCTTTCGGTCAATCCTTGAAGGAAAAGCAAGTGAGCAAGGGGCTAGGATGACGGCTATGAGCTCGGCAACAGATAATGCCGCGGATATGATTGACCGGTTGTCGCTGGCTATGAACAGAGCCCGACAAGCGGCGATTACTAAGGAAATATCTGAAATTGTCGGTGGAGCAGCTGCTTTAGAGTAAAAGCTGCCGGAAAAACCCAATAAGGAGGTTTCGAGCCTGTGAAGAACGGCAAGGTTTTGCAAGTTTTGGGACCGGTAGTTGACGTTGCGTTCGCGCCCGATGAACTGCCGGCGATATATACTGCCATTAAGGTTATAGTTCCCGAGAAGAACATTAATATTACCTTAGAAGTAGCCCAACATCTCGGGAATGACACTGTACGCTGTGTTGCTATGTCCTCTACCGACGGTCTGCAAAGGGGCATCGATGCTATAAACACTGGTGCACCAATTACAGTTCCTGTCGGTCCCGCGACATTGGGACGGATGGTTAGTGTTTTAGGAGAACAAATTGATAACGTAGGGGAAATTAAGTCGGATACTAATTATCCGATACACCGCCCGGCTCCGGCTTTTGCAGACCAAGAGCCATCTACCCGTATTTTGGAGACAGGTATTAAAGTTATCGACTTACTGGCTCCGTATTCTAAGGGTGGAAAGATCGGACTCTTCGGCGGTGCCGGTGTTGGTAAGACAGTCTTAATTATGGAGCTTATTAACAATATTGCTAAACAACACGGTGGTATTTCCGTATTCGCCGGTGTTGGTGAGCGGACTCGTGAAGGAAATGACCTTTACCACGAAATGAAAGAGTCAGGCGTTATCGATAAGACCGCCATGGTGTTCGGTCAAATGAACGAACCACCCGGAGCTCGTCAGCGGGTAGGCTTAACAGGTCTGACTATGGCGGAATACTTCCGTGATGAACAAGGTCAAGACGTGTTACTCTTTATTGACAACATCTTCCGCTTCACGCAAGCCGGATCTGAGGTTTCGGCTCTGCTCGGTCGGATGCCTTCGGCCGTTGGTTATCAGCCAACGTTGGCTACAGAGATGGGTCAACTGCAAGAGCGGATTACCTCCACTCGTAACGGATCTATCACATCTGTTCAAGCTATCTACGTGCCTGCTGATGACTTGACAGACCCCGCTCCGGCAACAGCATTTGCCCACTTAGATGCTACAACGGTTTTGTCCCGGGCCCTTACTGAAATCGGGATTTACCCTGCTGTGGACCCCTTGGACTCGACGTCACGGATTCTTTCACCTTTAGTGCTTGGTGAAGAGCATTATGGTGTTGCGCGTCAAGTTCAGCAAATTCTGCAAAAATACAAAGAGTTGCAGGATATCATTGCGATTCTGGGTATGGATGAGCTTTCTGAAGAAGAAAAACTCATCGTAGCGCGGGCTCGTAAAATCCAACGTTTCTTGTCTCAACCATTCAGTGTTGCAGAAGTATTCACAGGGTCTCCTGGAAAGTATGTGCCCTTAAAAGAAACAATTCGTGGCTTTAAAGAAATTGCGGATGGGAAATACGATGACATTTCAGAGGCAGCCTTCCTTATGGTGGGCCCCATTGAAGAGGTCATCGAAAAAGCCAAGAAAATGGGGGCGTAAGCCATGGCAGGAACATTCTCACTAAGCATTGTCTCTCCAGAAGGAAACCTATTGAAAGAAGATGTTGAGTTTGTTGTTCTTCCCGGCGGATTGGGTGAGTTAGGAATTTTACCAAACCACGCACCCTTAATTGCAGGACTGGATGTCGGCGTTATACGTTACACAAAAAACGGTGCAATTAAGCGTGCCGCAGTCGCGGGTGGGTTTGTTGAAGTCGTTGACAATTCCGCTATCGTTCTCGCTGATACTGCAGAACTTGGTGAAGAAATTGACCTGAATCGTGCAATGGAAGCAAAAGATCGGGCATTGAAACGATTGTCAGCTCGTACCAATGAAATTGATGTGCGTCGTGCCGAGTTTGCGTTACGAAGAGCTGCGGCTCGCATCAGTGCCTCAGGAGATAAAAAATAAGCTTTATGTAGCTTAACTTCATTGTTAAATGATGAAAGGCCCTCTTTAATGGGGGCTTTTTTCTATTTAAAGACTTACTTCAAACAAAATATTGAAATATAGAGGGCAGCAATGTTAGCTTTCTCACTATTTGGTAAAACTAAGAATGATACCAGAAAGAGAGAAAGAGGTTATAATATGTTCATGGGTTACGGGACAATAAATACCGATCGCAATCGTTATATTAAAATAATAATAGTCTCATTAGTTTGGACATTAATGATTAGCTTTGGAATTCATGCCCTGCGAGCAATAACACAAAGCAAAGAGACCGTTCTGAACGCCAAGGCGCAGGTGCCATTACTGCTTAACTCGGGTATAGTACAAGCGAAAGACGCAAAAGTCACAGTTATCCTTTGGTTTGAAGATAGGGATATTCCTCTCAAAATCAGGATAAGTAGGCCTACATCGGATTGGATCTGGACTTATAAAGAATTGGAGATAGAAAACGAGAAAGTATCGGCAACATTAACAGGACAGCAATCACTGAATAAGGTCGAGGAAAATAATCTATTAGCATGGTATAATAGTATGGTCCCAAAGATTGAGAAGGTAGGAGGCAAAATCTATCTTGATGAGCGTACACCACAGGCGATGGATATCGCAGCTTACCTTAGCAGGACGAATGCGGATCCATCTCAATGGGTGCTCATAGATAATATGATTTCTACCGCAGCCTATCAGAAAAATATCGGAACGAATGTTATAGCAGGTCAGGATCAAGTCAACATACAATTATTAAGTCGAGGGAAGGGGAATGAAGGGCAGTCTGTTTTAGCCATTCCCGTTTTGGTGAAGGAATTTTAGGTGTAGAAATAAGAAAAAAGTCGAAATTAAGCAGGAAAACGAATAGGTCAAAGAGAATATTAACAGGTCAGTTCTAAACCTTGGATAAGGGGGTGTCTTCAGAATTTTGAGTAAGCTCACAGTTACAGGCGGTAAACCACTTGAAGGGATGATTACAGTAAGCGGGGCAAAAAATGCTGTTCTACCAATTATCGCAGCAAGTTTGCTATGTAAAGAACCGATACGATTAGATGACGCGCCAGACTTATTAGATGTTAATGTAATGAATCGGGTAATTTCAGCATTGGGAGCGACAGTGGAGCGTAATGGCTCGACGCTGAGTATCCATGCCCGTGAGATAGATTGTATTGAGGCCCCCTACGACTTAGTATCTCAGATGAGAGCGTCTATAGTCACTATGGGACCGTTGTTAGCTCGTAAAGGCCACGTTCGAATTTCTCATCCTGGTGGGTGTGCTATTGGATCACGTCCTATTAACTGGCATCTAAAGGGCTTAGAGGCTTTGGGTGCTGAAGTCAGAATGGATCATGGGTTTTTAGATGTTTCGGCAAAGAGTCTAAGAGGAGCGCGTATTTACCTTGATTACCCAAGCGTAGGTGCCACAGAAAATATAATGATGGCTGCATCGATGGCTCAAGGAACAACTCTTATAGAAAATGCTGCACAAGAACCGGAAATTGTTGATCTGGCAACTTTTTTGAACGAGATGGGCGGCAAAGTTCGTGGTGCAGGCACTAGTATTATCCATATTGAAGGTGTTTCTGAATTTCATGGTACGACTCATACTGTGATTCCTGATCGCATTGAGGCAGGAAGCTACTTACTTTTGGCGGCAGCAACTGGTGGAGACGTCTTAGTCCAGAATGTGATTGCAGACCATTTAAAACCATTAATTGCTAAAATGGAAGAAGCAGGAATACATATGATGGAAGAAGACGATGGGATTAGAATAAATGGAGACGGCGTTTATAATGCAGTTGATATTAAAACTCAGGTCCACCCGGGCTTTCCGACGGATCTGCAAGCTCCATTTATGGCATTTCTAACTCGAGCAAAAGGTACTGGGTTGATTACAGAGACCGTCTTTGAAAATCGCTTTATGCATGTCGATGAGTTAAAACGTATGGGAGCAGACATAAAAATTGAAGGCCGTAGTGCCATAATTCAAGGAATAAAGCGCCTAAACGCTGCACCAGTGACTGCGACAGATTTGCGGGCCGGAGCGGCCCTAATATTGGCAGCATTAACATCCGAAGGGACAACAAGTATTCGGGGAATTCATCATATTGATCGAGGTTACGAAATGGTTGAGGAAAAACTATCTCGATTGGGTGCCAATATTATACGCGAGGAAGAGGAAGTGTCATAGAGAAGTTATCAATCGTGAGCCTCCCACTTCTGCAAGTGGGAGTACTACTCCGAAATTCCGATGATCTACTTTAGTTGAACGAGTTCGTTGCGCTAGAGAACAAGAAGCAGATTAGCTACTCTTGTTCTTTTTGTCTTCTAAGTCTGCCATATTCTATTATCCTTCTGCATAGATTTAAGTTAAATGCTTGTACTGCAGGAGGGTTCAATGAAAAAAGATTGGATATGGCTCTTTGCATTATCACTCTGTATTGTTTTTGTAATCCCGTGGAGCGTTGTGCGCTGGCATAAGGAAAAGGATAGTACTGGTGATGTAAACATCAGAGTTTTGATGCCGGATAAAGAAATCGTGAAAATGCCTCTTGAAGAATACCTGGTTGGGGTAGTTGCAGCAGAAATGCCTGCAGAGTTTGAATTAGAGGCCTTAAAAGCTCAGGCTATTGCAGCTCGGACATATGCAGCAAAACGAATAGGGCAAAGCAGTCAGCCGGATCTAGGATATGATGTAGATACCACTGTTCAAACACAAGCATGGCTATCGGATACAGAACTGAGGAAAAATTGGGGATGGCTTAATTATTGGCGCTATCAAAGAAAATTAAAAAATGCGGTGCTTGGGACTCGCGGTATAGTCCTTGTATTCCATGGAGAATTCATCGAAGCCGTATACCATAGCAGTAGTGGAAGGAAGCCAACCGAACGATCCGAGGAAGTTTGGAGCTCTACACGGCCATATTTACAAAACGTGAGTTCAGGAGAGGAAAACCAACAACGTTATGTAAGGAAATTCGTATATTCCCACCAAGAACTGTATGAGAAGTTGGGACTTAAAGATGCACCACGGTCATTGACGGCCGGGGATTTTCAAGTGCTAGGCAGGACCTCTGTCGGAAGAGCCAAAAGTGTTCAAGTACTAGGGCGGGTTTATCCAGCAACCCAGTTCCGAACTATGTTTGGACTTTCCTCAACGGATATTGAATACACCATTCAGCCGGAACGCCTTACGATAACTGCATATGGATATGGGCATGCTGTAGGAATGTCACAATGGGGAGCGAACGACTTAGCAAAAAAAAATTATAAAGTAGAAGAGATTTTGGCCCACTTCTATCCAGGGACAAAGCTTTTTACATTAGGAACCAAGTAAAGCTAGAGGAATTGGTTTTAAGTTAGAATCTGTCTAAAAGCGGTAACATTCGGCAAAAATAGATCTTGAGGTGAGTCGAATGAAACGATGGCATATATCTAAAGACTGGGTTTTAGTCTGGGGGTTTACATTCTTATTAGGAGGCCTAATTCTATATATTGGCTACCTAAACTCTGACACAGACATCTCTTTAGAAAAGCCACATGAGATAACCAATGAGTCTGCCCATGCCGTAACAGTTCCTACTTACAAAAAGACCGATAACAATAGCGAAGTGAACGGAGTTTCAGTAACTAAATCAGAACAGACTACGAACAGTATTAATCAAGATGAGAAGTTACAGGAAGAAATGAAACTTATCCTTGGACAGAGGAATTCAGATGATGATTCAATCGGTATAGAGGATTTTCCGAGCCCAGTCTTTGGGAGGCCGTTACGAAATGTGGGTAATTACTATTCTGAGGCCTATGGAGACTATGTCTATCATGCTGGCTTGGATTACGCTTTGTCGGAAGGAACGGTGATTAGAGCTACACATGGAGGAAAGGTTATTTTTGCAGGACCAGATCCAATCCTTGGTCAGAAAGTCACCTTAGATTGTCGAGAAGGTTGGGTAATTACATATGGAGGACTGGATAACCTGCGTGTTAAAGAAGAAGAGGTTATAGAAACTCAAGGGGTGCTAGGACAGGTAGGTTTTTATCCAGGAGAAGAGGCGGAAAGTAATCGCCCCCAGCTACATTATGAAGTATGGTATAACGGGCAAGTTCAAAATCCTTCGTAGGGGCAATTACTTGCCCCTACTCTATTTCATTATGCGCTTAAGAGAGTCTGTCTCTACTAAGGCTGTCAAAATATCAATTGAATATATACCATATTTAGGATAAAATGAAGCGAGAAGAGGCTATCTTTTTTTAGAACTCGAACTTTTTACAAAATTAATTTTGAGCTTGCGTGGAAAACCATGAAGGATTATCTCGAGGACCAAGGCTTTAACATAAAAAGTCCAAGAATGGCTATTCAAACAGGGTTTCAGATAGAGTTGTTGCAGGATGGGCATGTATGGATTGATGCGCTCGAAAAAAGAAATCTCATGGCCCATACTTATGACGAGAGCTTGACTATTGAAGCTGAAAAGCTTATTCGTACAACTTACTAAAGTCCTATGCCATATTTTTTTGATATTGTGGATTATTCTCATTTACACACTGTTAGTTGAAAACGATGGAATCAGCGATGCTGTCAAGCGAAAAATTGCGGAAATAAAACCGATCAGAGTCTATATCATAGGGGGTCAAGCAGTCATAAGCTCAGTCGTTGAAGATCAAATAGCTGAGCTGACACCCCTAGGAAAAGGGGCTATTGTAAGACCAGGTGGAGTAGATCGATATGAAACCTCACTTACAGTAGCAAACTACTTTAAGTTATCTGGACAAACAGTCTGCGTGGCAACAGGAAATAACTTCCTGATTCACTTACAGGAAGTGTTTATGCAGCAAACTTCAGTGCATCGATTATTTTAGCGGATGGTAATTTTTCAGATAAGATCAGGGGGTATCTAAAAACAAGAAAGAGCACAGGAGTAAGCATTTTCGGAGGAGAAGCTGTGATAAGCAAAGCTATAGAGCAAGAGCTTTCACAGATGTTGGCTAAAGCTGTAATTAGATAATTGAATCCATCGAACTTCGCTGAATCAAAGATAATATCTTGATTCAGCGAAGTTCTTTTGTCCAGAAGAGTTTTGATGGATGTCTTTTTAACACGTAGACTCGGGTTGCGTTTGGTCATGTTGGACTCTTTACTGCAACTGAGGGCGGAAAGCAATATGTCTCAATTTTGCTGCGCTATGGAATGGAGATGTAGTGCAAATGTTTATTCGTAGGGGCAATTCATGAATTTATCCAACGGATCGTAATCACAGTATTTACCAACAGAGGACATCCTTTTACGGATGTCTTTTTTCATTGGGCATGCATATAAATGTACTAAACTCGTGGACGAAGGAGGGTTCAATGTGCAAGAATATATACGTAAACGGGTGCTTGATATCGGAACTTACATATTAGAATCGAGTGCGACCGTTCGGCAAACGGCTGATGTCTTCGGAGTATCGAAAAGCACGGTTCATAAAGATGTCACGGAACGCCTACCATTAGTAAATGAAAAATTATCTATGGAAGTAAAGCATATTCTTGAGACAAATAAAGCAGAACGGCATATTCGTGGGGGAGAGGCGACTCGAAAAAAGTACCAAGAGAATTAGATAAAAATTTTTAGTTGATGAAGGGTGAACTTTAAGGTAATTTGTAAAAAAAACTAAGATATCAAAAGGGATTAGGGATTTTATCACGAATAAATTCAAGTAAGAAGATTATAAGTAGCGAATCTCCCGAGAGGGAGATTATGCTATTTGTTTATAGTATTATTTAGATGGACAAGCTATTGACTAACGAAAGGGGTACCTCCGATAATGTTTGGAATTGATTTTGGGATAGATTTGGGAATAGATCTAGGTACTGCGAGTGTTTTGGTTTATGCTAAAGGAAAAGGAATTGTTTTGCATGAGCCTTCCGTGATTGCGATTGACCGAAACTCTAATAAGCGGATTGCAGTTGGAGAAGAAGCCAGGTTAATGATTGGTCGTACACCGGGAAATATTGTTGCTGTACGCCCAATGCGTGATGGAGTGATCGCAGACTATCAGACCACTGAGCTCATGTTGAAATATTTTCTAGAGAAAGCAGGAGCTAAGAGATGGCCGTTTTTTAGAACTAGGGTAGTTGTTTGTATTCCCTCAGGGGTGACAGAAGTGGAACAAAGGGCCGTTAAACAAGCAGCTTACCAAGCTGGAGCTAAGGATGTAAAAGTGGTTGAAGAGCCGTATGCAGCGGCATTGGGAGCAGGATTAGATATTTCTGGACCAACTGGTAATATGGTAGTGGATATAGGTGGAGGTACTACAGATATTGCGGTTCTATCGCTTAATGGAATAGTAGCTAAACGAAGCCTTCGAGTTGGCGGGGATAAGTTCGATGAAGCTATTAGTCGGTATATTCGACGGGAGCATAATCTTATGATTGGAGAACGTACCGCTGAAGAAATTAAGATCGCAGTTGGTTCAGCCGTTTCAGAGGGCAAACCCTCGGCATACATTGATGTGCGTGGTCGTGATTTAATTACGGGTTTACCTAAAACCATTAACGTAAATTCTCAAGAGTGTTTTGTTGCACTTGAAGAATCTATCGATGCAATTGTCGCTGGGGTTAAGGAAGTCTTAGAACGTACTCCTCCAGAATTATCCTCTGATATTCTCGATAAAGGAATAATTATGACAGGTGGGGGAGCTATGATGTATGGCTTTGATACACGTCTGTCCCGTGAAACAGGCTTGCCAGTTAGCTTAGCAGAGGATCCTATTTCCTGTGTGGCCCTAGGCACGGGCAAGGTATTGACAGGAAAGTATTAGGTTTAAAAACAATGATTTTAATTAATAACTATTGAAGAACTAACAACTGTCCGAGGATAGGTGGTCGATCCGAAATCAGAATCTTTTCGGATAATGGCTCTCTTTCCTTGGGCTTTATCATTGGAGAGAGAACTTTTAAGTCATCAATAGAAAAGCTTTGGTGAACGTTCACTTGCATTCATCAGAAAGGAATGGATTATTCATGAGGGTCGATATTCTCGGGATCACCGTAAATACATACTCCATGCAAGAGACCGTTGAAGAAATTCGAAAGGCAGTGGAAGATCGAGTAAAGATAAGAGTGGTTACAGCTAATCCTGAAATGATCTATGCATCTGGACAAAATTATCAGCTTAGGAGTTTAATTAATTCTGCAGATATAGTAACTGCAGATGGGATTGGTGTTGTCTGGGCTGCTCAGCAGCTTGGAACTCCAGTTCAGGAGCGAGTGACTGGGGTAGATCTAATCCAGGCTTTATTCCCAGTGGCGGACCTGAGGAAATGGCGAATTTTCTTTTTAGGAGGGAAACCAGGCGTCGCTCAGCAGGCAGGAAACCAGGTAGTCCAGAAATACCCTGGAATTGCTTGGGAAGAGTCGCACGGCTACTTCAGCACGAACGAAGAAGCTCGAGTACTGGAAAGAATCAGAGGCTTTCATCCGGATATTTTGCTTGTCGGACTTGGTGCTCCTCGCCAGGAACAATGGATTGTGAAGCATCCAGAATTGGCAACTGTAAGTATTGGGGTGGGAGGTAGTTTTGATGCGCTTGCAGGAAATGTTGTTCGAGCGCCAAAGCGGGTTCAAGAGTTTCAGTTAGAATGGCTCTACCGTTTGTGGAAAGAACCTTGGCGTTGGAAACGACAAAGTGTATTACCCCGTTTTGTAATAAAGGTGCTTTGGCAGAGGTTTTTACATATTAGTAAGAAAGTATAACTTATCGTTTTATACATTCTAGAAGATTCCTTCTCGCTATAAAGGCACCTTGACGTCCATGGCAGTGCTCAAATCTTATGCCTTAAGGCTTGAGCTAGCCAAGTTTTCTTATTAAGACCCCCTAATAGAGAGAGTTCGTTTCGTATAAGAGATTAGGAGGAAGAAAGAAAATGCCAGAATGGGAAGAGCTATGTTCTTGGCAGCGTTTGAAGGAGGATTCGGAAGCCCGAGAAGATTTCTTAGCCGAATCTCAAAAGTTTATTCGTCATGTAGCTAGCCAAGCTTGTTTTCGCTCTCTGGAATGGGGTAGAGACGACGAATTATCAGAGGCGTTGATCGCTTTTAATGAAGCGATAGACCTGTTTGTTGAGGATAAAGGAGTTCCTTTTTTAGCTTATGCTCGAGTTTTAATGAAACGCAGGTTAATTGATTATCATCGTAGGCAACGTTTACGGCAGTCGATTTCACTTGATCAAGACGACATTGGACGTCTTGTTGATGTCCATCTCGGCTTAGACGATTTTCGGGAGCAAGAACAGAACCATGAGAGAGCGGAAGAGATTCGGCAATTCTCTAAAGCGCTGGCAATTTTTCAGCTCACCTTTCAGGACTTGGTAGAAGTATCCCCTAAACATCGCGATTCTCGAGAGACCTTACTCCGGGCAGCTAGAGAATTAGCCTTTGATCGTGAGTTGTGGCATCAGGTTGAAAGAAAAGGGAAAGTGCCTATGCAAGCATTAGGTTTGAAAACACAGATTCATCCAAAGGTATTGGAACGGGGTCGAAAGTATATCTTGGCAGTAGCCTTACTTATAGCGAACCAAAATGACTATGTTTATTTACGGGAGTATGTCCTCCCACGGGAAAAGGGGGCGAGGGGATGAAAAAAATAAAAGCGGTTGTTCTGGATAAATCTGGATCTCGCTATACAGTCCTAGATGAAAATGGGTCCTTTCGCCATGTTCATAGACGCCAAAACGCTGAAGTGGGAGAAGAGATTGAAATTCGGCTTGCTTCGTTAGAAGGTTTTGGAGGGTTACGCGCATGGGCTGGAGTTGCGGCGATGTTTCTTTTGGTTTTAACAACTCTCTTCGCATGGAACCTGTATCAAGCACCAACTGCAGTAGCATTGCTCTCAGTTGATATTAATCCAAGTATACAATTTACTATAGATGACCAAGGGAATTTGCTTAAAGTAAATACTAAGAACGAGGATGCCGAACGTTTACTAAGTAAGATTGAACTAAAGGGAAACCCAATCGATAAGGTTTTAGAACAAATTGTAACAGAGGCCTATAACCAAAAATTTCTTAACGCTGAGCGTTCATGGATTATAGTAGGATATTCTCCTTTGGTCACTGAAGTTTCAGAGCATGTAGATAGGAATCTCAGCGAGAATCAAATTGTCTCATGGCTTAAGAAGGATTTTGAGAAAAATGGATTTACCCCACAAGTTGCCTTTTTTGCATTAAATCCTCAGGAACGGGAACTTGCGCAAAATGAGAATCTGACTTTGGGAGAGTATGCACTTTGGCAGACCGCTGTAAAGGCAGGGGTAGCTACGCAACCTGATGAATTAAGAGATACTTTAGAACGAGTCCAGCTACTTGAAAACTCAAAAGTTCAGGCTCAGGTAAAAGAGGATAAGAAGGGGCTCGAATCTTCATCTCCACCAGCCGAGGATCGAATGTTTGATAAGGGCAAAGATCAAGCGTTGGAGAATAGACAACAGAAGCAAGGGACGGAGAACCAGAACAATAACGAGAACAGGAATAAGAACAAGAACAAGAACAAGAACGAGAGCGAGAGCGAGAACGAGAACGGGAAAGAGAACGATCAACCCCAAGGGAACGATAAAGATAAAGGAATTAAGGCCATAGATAAAAAGATAGAGAAAGGACAGCAATCATCCCCTGACGGGGAATTATTGCTAAATGATGAAAGAAATATAACAAAAAAGGAGGATCAAACTGAGAAGATTAGTCTCGGTAGTCAGGGGAAACGGTAATTGCATTATTAAAGGTTGAGCTGATTTGCTCAACCTTTAATGACTTTGTAACCATGAAGGCTTTCTTTACTTAATCAATTGTCGAGACACCTTTTATTTAGCGGGTATTTAACAATAATCGGTGTCTCGACATCTTACTTTGGAGAAAACCAGTTTACTGAATACTCTTAAGAACTGTTCTATCAAGTAAGCGAGTGTATACAAGTTCTGTTTCTCTGATCATACTATCAATGGAAAATATGGGCCAGCGGTTCTGGCCCTCTCGCACTAAGGACTGTGCTAAGTAGTGATTTTCCAGAATAGAAGAACACGCGGAGGTTAACTCAATTACATCTTCGGGAGGAATAAGCAACCCCTCTTTCCCATTACGGATGACCTCTGGAATTCCTCCAACAGCACTTGCAACAATTGGAATCCCGGCCTGCATTGCTTCGAGTAGAACTAGCCCCATACCTTCGCTAATTGAAGGTAATACAAAAAGGTCCATTGCTGGAAGGGCTTCATAAGCTTTAGGAAGGTATCCAGTAAAGGTATGGGGAATAGTGTTTTTTTGGAGTTCTGAGGTTAGGTATTGGCGAAGAGGACCATCTCCTATAATCAAGAGGTGAAGATTTGGGAATTTCAAGCATAGTTCGGTTGCCGCTTTAATCAGATAAATCTGCCCTTTGGTAGGATGGAGCCGACCGATTGTTCCGAGAACAAGAGCATCCGTCGGGATACCCCATTTTTTTCGAAAATCATGGCGGGCAAATGAAAGATCGTTAAAGGAAATGGAGGAATATCCATTATAGATGGTTTTTATATTTCGCCCGCCTCTTAATGTAACTTCTCGTTCTAAATATTCAGACACAGTAATAACTCCAGATGTTAGAGGAAGTGTTAGACGATCAAGATTTAGAGCTATTAGGGCAGACAAGGAAGAGAGATAATCATGGGCAAGGGAGCTATGGACAGTGGTTAGGCTGGGAATACCTATCCATCTGGCACATAAACGTCCAAGAAGATTGGCCCGAGAACCATGAGTGTGAATGAGGCTGATAGATTGTTTTCTTGACCAGCGAATAAGAGCGGGCAGGGGAGTAAGATCAAGGGGGAAGCGCATAGGGAATGTATAGGTGGGGATCTCATTTTCTATGGCTAGGTCAGAGAAAGGGCCTTTGGTTAGGCAGACAAGATGAGGATCAAAGTGGGCTCGGTCAATTTCCTTGAGCAAGGATAACACATGCTGCTCGGCTCCTCCAATTTCTCCGCCACCAATAATATGTAGAACTTTGTATTTTTTTTTCATACCCCTGCCATCTTCCCTTCAGACCTAAACTTGGTTATACTGTTTGCATGTAGTTATATATGATTATACTTAATCATAAGACAAAGTGGCTCATATCTGCAAGCCGTACTCGTGGTTCGAGGTTCGATATTCGTAGTTCGAACAACAAGTCATGACCTATGCAAGTAAAGAATACAAGTCGAGATGGAATTGTCCCCAGCTTGCATACACAAATAGTTCGAGATCGAACCTCGAACTAGAACTACGTACCACGATTAGTAAGGAGGAATTTCAGTGTTAGAAAGCCAAGAAATCCAGAAGATTATTCCACATCGTTACCCGTTCCTTCTGGTAGATCGTATCATAGAATTGGAAGAAGGAAAAAGGGCGGTGGGAATTAAGAACGTTACAATAAATGATTCGTTCTTTCAGGGCCATTTTCCAGGGCACCCCATTATGCCAGGAGTCTTGATCATTGAAGCACTTGCTCAAGTTGGAACTGTTGCGATTCTTAAAAAGCCAGAATATGAAGGTTACTTAGGGTTGTTTGCCGGTTTAGATGATGTTAAGTTTAAGAGGCAAGTTATTCCGGGAGATCAGCTTCGCTTGGAGGTGGAGCTCTTGAAGTTGCGGAAGACGTATGGAGTTGCTAAGGGTGTCGCCTATGTCGGAGATGAACTGGCGGCAGAGGGAACTCTTAAATTCTTTCTAGAGAAGAACCATGCCCAGTGATTGGTGCATCATTACAACAAGACAGCAGAGCTAGGAGCAACACAGTACGCTTCCTAGCTCTTTTTTTAGGACTAAGTGTTTTTATCCATGGTCTTTATTATCCTTACGAATGGTACGTATTTGGATTTCTTTTTTCTGCCTATATTATGTTCTCTTTTTTGGACAGAAGGTTAATTTTTAGGACAGAGAAATATTTCAGCCTAGATCTAACTGATTTCTTAATTTTAGGATTTTTCGTTTTATCTTTATTAGGGCTTCTTCATCCCGTTAAATATACAGAAGGGTTGCTTGAAGCCTTACGTTGGGGAATCTTCTGGTTCGTCTATCGGTTGGGGGTTCAAATTTCTTCTGATGAAAAAGCCAAAAAGTATTTAATGCAATATGTTGAATGGCTAGCCATTGCCATAGCTGTTATTGGCTGGCTGCCTTGGGTGGGTAAAGTGGGGGGCAGATTAAGCTCTGTCTTTGGTTACCCTAACGCTGTTGCAGCATTTTTAGGGGCTGTGCTTTTACTTTGTCCACGAAGGAAGTTAGTATTAATCTTTCTGGCTATATCTCTATTAGGAACTGGTTCACGTGCTGGTGTGGGATTATTTCTTATAGTTCTAGTGGGTCAACAGGTCTTTATAACGGTTAACTTGCCAAAAAAAGGCCCCAGAGTTTCCTTAGGTCAGAGATTTCCTCAGGGACCAAAAATACTAAGTAGATATCTTAAAGGACTAGGGATCTTTGCGTTAGGGATTGCAGGAATAATTCTCATGCCACTCTATTATGAATCAGCTTGGGAGAATCTAACCGCCTGGGGCTTTTCTTCTTTGAGTTGGCAGGAAAGAATAGTCTACTTTAAAGATGGGATTAGTCTAGCTTGGAATTCAGGTGGTCTTCCCCAGGCAGGAGGATGGTTGGCTTTTCCTACAGTTCAACACTTTCCATATTGGACAGCTGATCCCCACTCGAGTTTTATTCATATTTTGTTGAATCAGGGATTTCTCGGAATTATGAGTCTGGGGATTTGGGGGATTTTTTCGTTAGCAAAGGCTTGGAAGAATTGGGAAAAGAATAAAAAGGAAATTAATTCATCAATTGAATTGGAACAAGCTAAAGCTCAGCTTAAAGTGTTGAGTGCCCTATTTTTTTTAGTATCTCATAGTTTAGTAGACGCAGATTTCTCCTTTGGGGCATTAGGGATTTTGTTTTGGTTACTTTTTGGTAGCCTACATAAACGTCGCGATCCATTTACAACGACCTTTTTAAAACGAAATAAATTACTTCCTATTTTAAGTAGCATTGGAATGTTGGGAATAAGTATTATCCTCTGTTTGATTTGTGGGGGCGTTCTCTTGAATCCAAAACTTTTAGAGAGAGAACAAATTTGGAATACGCAGGCTGTCCAATGTAGAGAGCAGGAACCTTACAAAAGTGGTGAACTATGGGGTAGGAGTTTGAAATGGGATCAGACCCAAGTAAAGGTACGTCAAGAGTTCGCTGAGCACTTACTTCGACAAGGGAACTTGGATTCTGGATTAGAGGCAGTGAAGGAAGTGCTGTTCTGGCAACCATTTGAGTTAGAAGCATATGAATGGGCCCAGTCGGTTGTTTGGGATACTGCTGAGGTGTGTCGACAAGCACAACCAGAAAAGACTATGCTCCTTTATCGTTGGATTGAGGAGGTTCCTGAAACTATTGAAAAAAGGGTCAATAACCTCAATAGTTTAGAGCGAAAGCTTTGGCAAGGGCACAAGGGCTTTTTACCATCTCAGCATATTATTCTCCTTGCAGAGTACGCGCGTCAAAGACAACTCACACAACTCCTGCCACAACATAAGTTGTAAGCAGGGGGAAATAAGATGACTATTTCGATAGGGCTTGTATTAATTTTAGCTATTCTTTGCTGGACAGCATTTTCGAGCTATGAGTGGAATATTCCTCTCAAATGGCAAGTCTTTCTTAGAACGTGGAGGAAAAGGCTTAGGAATAAATCACAAAACATATACTTAGTTTGGGAGTTGGGCTCTGAGATTGGAGAGATGGAGAATCGTCTTTGGCTTCTTCAAAGGGCGTTACCTGGCCTGCAAGAGAGCAATAAACATCCATTATGGATCGAAGTTCAAATTTATTTGGATTTATCTCTAGAACAAAATGAGAAATACATAGCTTGTCTACAGCGTCGTTTCTCGGAAATGAAAACTTGTGCTTGCTCGCTTAATGATAAGCATGATGTGAGAAATGAATAATATAGGGTGATCAGGGAGATGGGGAGATGGGTATCTGTGCTCTTTTTTCTTACGTTAAAACAAGACTATGAAGTTAATATATTTCCGTTTCAAGAAAAGCTTAAGTGGGATTCGAGAGTAGTCAGCTATCTTAGTGAGCCTCTTCCTTTAGCAATTATTCAATTAGTATTAGAGCGCTTGACTAAGGGACATACATGTTTGTTCGGAGAAAAGAGCCCTAAAACTATTAAAAACCGCATCTTGAAGATTTTAGATGACTTTAGTTGGGATATAGATTTGACATGGAAGGAAGTCTCAAAAGGTGCATCCTTCCTTGAAGATCCCTTAGATCTTAGCGAGGATATTGGGAATGAGGCAGGAAAAGTTTTTAATCAATTTGTCCTAGGAAGGCAGCTTTCAATAGATGATCTTCGAGGACTTGCTCGAGAGCTCAGGCTTAAAGAAGAGGTGATCATAAAACTTGCTCATTTTAAAGTAGAGCGGGGATGTGCAGAGTGGGTTCCCTCAGTAAAACAAAATGAAAAGGGTTGGCAATGTCAACGTTGTGGAGAAAAGGATGTAGAAGAGTGGCCCAGTTATTATGGAGTGGCTGCAACATGTCGAAGTTGTCAAAGTATAGGTGTGAGAACTTCTTTGAATGTACTTTATCGAGATAAATGTTCACTCTTAGACGGTCCTACAGAGATTTTATTTGAACCTCACTGGACCTTAACGGAGGCTCAACGTTTAGCAAGTGAACATGTAGCTGAGTTTATCAAAGGCACATCTAAAGAAGCCGGACTTCTCTGGGCTGCATGTGGAGCAGGAAAAACTGAAGTCTGTTTTCCATCTGCTGCGTGGGCACTAACACAAGGGAAATCCGTACTTTTTGCGGCACCTCGTCAGGATGTTATTAACGATATTGCTCCAAGGCTTCAACGGGACTTTCCAAATTATCAGATTCAAGTTTTGACGGGGACAACCTCAGTCAAATTCCAAGTGGGAGGAATGGTGCTGGCAACTACACACCAGGTCTTAAGGTTTTGGCGGTCCTTTGATGTAATTTTTATGGATGAGATGGATGCCTTTCCCTATCATGGAAGCAGAGCATTGGAATGGGGATTGAAGCAAGCCTTGCGCCAAGGGGGTAAATTGCTTTACTTGACGGCAACGCCTTCTTATGAAGGCTTAAAAGCTGCTCAACAAGGGAAGATCTCGCTTATTCGGCTTCCGGCCAGACATCATCGAAATCCTCTGCCCGTTCCGATTTGGATAAGGTCCGGCAATTTACTAGAAGCTAACAGGAGTATAGGTATCTGGGCTAAAACTATTGAATCATTAAGAGGGCAGGGGTCTGTACTGGCATTTGTCCCCAAAATTTCTTGGATTGCTCCATGGGTCAAATGCATTAAACAACGTTTTGCGGGTTGGTGCGTAGATGGGAGTTATAGTGGAGACCCAGGGCGTGGTATGAAAATTAAGAACTTGCAACAGGGTCATTATGACGTTTTTGTAAGTACTACTATCTTAGAGCGCGGTATTACTCTTCCGGGGATTCAAGTAGTGGTGCTTGGGGCTGACCATCCAGTTTTTGATGAACGTGCTTTGGTGCAAATGGCGGGAAGAGTAGGACGAACCCCCGAAAATCCTGGAGGACGGGTAGTATTTCTGTCTAAACAGATCTCACCGGCCATGAAGACCGCAGTGCAATGGATAGAGGAGCAAAATAGACGGGCCTTGGAATTAGGGCTTATTGAGCCCTTGGAGAAAGAAGGTAGAAGCATTGAAGGGGTTGTGGAGAGAGGTATCTAAGGCCAGTCGTAAGCTTTGGTATACTGAAAAACAATCTTGCGTACTTTGTGGTGCTGAACATGGCCCGATTTGTATAACCTGTAGGACAAACTATCTTCGTCCTGAACTAAGACGATGCAGAAAGTGTGGGAAGTTGGTTCAGCCAGAGAAGCAATACTGTCTCGATTGTTCCTCAGGTAGAGGACCTAAACAACTGGATCAAGTTACGGCCTGGGGTCATTATTCGGGAGGATTGAAGGAATTTATTCACACTGTAAAATTCAAAGCCCACCCGCGACTTATAGGAGAGATTTCTCGCCCTTTTTCAGATTGGGCGATTAGGCAACTTCCAGCAGTAGATGGTATAGTTGCAGTGCCAATGCATAGAACTCGCTTGGCAGAACGAGGCTTTAATCAGGCGGAAGTTATCGCTTCGGCATTGCACTGGGAATTAGGATTGCCGATTCTTCCAGGTGTAGAACGAGCTGAATCAAGATCGTCTCAAGTTTTTCTTTCCCGCAAAGAGCGGCTGCATAACCTAAAAGGTATATTTGTAGTGAGACAACCGGAATATTATCGAGATCGAAGTGTTTGGCTAATAGATGATGTAACTACAACAGGAGCAACACTCGAAGCGGTTGCAGAGGTGCTGCGGGAAAATGGAGTTAAAGCAATTTATGGCTTGTGTTTAGCAGCTGGCCTTGAAAAGGTCACGGAAAAAAGACTTGTGCCTTTGTGCGATTAGAGTTATAATTATTAATGGATGGGCACAGCCTATTACATTTTTTTACGTAAGGGGAATATCTTTCATGGCCTTTGAAGACAAAGATCTAGTGTGTAAAGACTGCGGAGTGACTTTTATTTTCACAGTTGGGGAGCAAGAATTCTATGCTGAAAAAGGTTTCGAAAATGAACCACAGCGTTGCCGTGAATGCCGCAACATTCGCAAACAAAACCGTAATTCCCAAGAGGGAAGATCCCGTGAAATGTTTACGGTCATTTGTGGGGACTGCGGAGTAGAAACTCAGGTTCCTTTCCAACCTACATCCGATCGTCCAGTATATTGCCGTGAGTGCTATCAGCACCATCGTCCAGCTCGCGATCAATACTAATTACAGATTTATATATTTAATCATTTTGATATTGACAAGCATTGGTAGACGATTAGTCGACCAATGCTTTTTATTTTATTTATGAGCTTTAGTTTAAATTATTATTTACTTAGGAGGAGACTATCAACAAGGTTATCCACAGTGATTTCTTAAAAAAACAGCCAAAAAACGATACTTATCCACACTATACACATACTCCTGTGTGTAACTTAAGGGGATAAACTTAATCTTTTAGAGATGGATTAAGGGGTTTGGATCCCCGCTTGAAAAATAACAGGGTGTCGCAGATATTGACGAAAAAAGTGTTGTATAATTATTCGCAACTAAGTATAATCGGAAGCAAGAAGGATAAGCTGAAGCAAAACACCAAAACTGTAGCAGGGGTTTGCTAAGATATCCAAAAGAGAGGGGAATAAGAATGTTTAAATCAAAATTGCGTTTTGTTTTAACTGGGCTACTTAGTTTAAGTCTTTTGACACTTGCTGGATGTGGAAGTACCAGTACACCCGCTCCATCTTCAAATCCTGCTCCTCAGGAAAAGGTATTGAGAGTTGGATCTGATATCGCCTATGCACCGTTTGAATTTATGGATGAAAAGCAAGTAGCAACAGGGTTTGATATTGAGCTTATTCAGGCTCTCGGCACAGATATGGGCTATACAAAGGTGAATATTGAGACAGCAGCTTTTGATGGCTTAATTCCAGCTTTGCAAGCAGGAAAATATGATGCAGTTATTTCAGCTATGACAATCACTGAGGATCGCGCCAAGAGTGTTCAATTTAGTGACAAATACTTTTTAAGTGGTCAGTATATAGCTATGAAAAAAGGATCCAATTTTAAATCCTTGGCAGACTTAAAAGGGAAGAAAATTGGAGTTCAACTCAATACAACTGGTCAATATGCAGTTGAGGAAAAAGGAATGGAAACAAAGAAATATGATACTACACCAGACGCTATGAACGCTCTTATAAGCGGTGGGGTGGATGCTGTTGTGGCTGACTCTCCAGTTGTACTTTGGTTCCAAGCTCAAAATCCTACAGCCCAAATTGAATCTGTAAATGCAGACTCTGGTGCAGAATTTTATGGAATAGCTATGAAGCTTGGAAATACTGAATTAGCAGGGAAAATGAATGCCTCATTGAAGAAACTAATGGATAATGGAAAATACAATGAGATTTATAAGAAGTGGTTCAAAGAGGATGCTCCTAAATTCTAAAACCCCCATTTAAACACGTTTAACCACTTAAGCAAAGGAAGGCACTGAACTACAAGTGCCTTCCTTTAGTTTTTCTCCTCAACATTGCTACTTAAGTTGGATTTTATCCCAAAAAATTAATAGCGTTAAATAAATGGATTAAATTGGTCCTTGAATATAGTCGGTCATACATGTATAATCACATTTTGTTCGATTTATCTGAAATCCAGATTTCGTTGAGATTACAAACATTTAAAAATTTTATACAGTATATTTTTTGTGGACAAGATCAATTATTGAAAAATGTAGTTTTACTTGTAAAAATTTGCGGTAAAATATATAATTTTAAGGCGACGTATTATGAAGTAGAGAAAAGAAGAGATAGAACTAATTCTACTTCATTTATTATAGCTTCATAAGAATAAAGAATTAAAGATAGGAGGATTATTGTGGGAATGAACTGGCATGTCGTTATAGATAATATGCCTATTCTCGCCAAAGGGGCACTGCTCACTTTAGAACTAACGGCTGGAGCGGTCGCTATCGGGGTTGTTATTGGTTTATTTATGGCTTTAGCTAGGCTTTCTAAGCGCAAAGTTGCTCGCGCGGGGGCGATAGCTTATATAGATTTCTTTCGAGGGACTCCATTATTAGTACAAATCTTCCTGGTATATTTTGGGATACCGATGCTCCTTCAATGGCAGACTATGCCTGATAACTATCAGTATACGGCAGGGATATTGGCTATGGGACTTAATTCGGGTGCCTATATTGCAGAAATATTTAGAGCAGGCATTCAGTCTATAGACCGCGGTCAATCAGAAGCTGCACGATCGTTGGGGATGACACAAGCTCAAGCTTTGCGTTATGTTATCCTTCCACAAGCGTTTAAACGAACGATTCCTCCTTTAGGGAACGAGTTTATTGCCTTGCTGAAAGACTCCTCGCTATTATCCATAATTGCGATACAGGAGCTTTTTTATACCGGAAAGATTATAGTTGGACGAACGTATCAACCACTTCCTATGTATATGGCCGTTGCCTTGTATTATCTGGTAATGACTCAGTTAATTGCCCAATGGGTTGCCTATATGGAGAGGAGGCTGGGCAAGAATGATCTTCGTTAAGAATCTGCATAAATCTTATGGTAAACTTGAAGTTCTTAAAGGAATTGATTGCCATATCCGTGAAAAAGAAGTGGTGGTTGTCATCGGACCCAGTGGTTCGGGGAAGAGCACTTTCTTGCGTTGTTTAAATAAACTGGAAGAGCCTACAAGAGGGGAAATTATTGTTGATGGCATTCCTCTTAACTCTGAGGTCAATGTTAATACGATACGGCGTGAGGTTGGGATGGTTTTTCAACGCTTCAACCTCTTTCCACATATGACTGCAATTCAAAATATTGTACTTGCTCCAGAAGTTGTTCGAAAAACAAATAAAGATGAAGCACGAAAGATTGGCATGGAGCTTTTGGCTAAAGTTGGGCTATTTGATAAAGCGGACGAATACCCTGATCGCCTTTCTGGTGGGCAGCAACAACGGGTTGCCATAGCTCGAGCCTTAGCAATGAAGCCGAAGATAATGCTTTTTGATGAGACGACTTCTGCACTTGATCCAGAAATGGTGGGAGAGGTTTTATCAGTCATGAAGGATTTGGCTCGGGAAGGAATGACCATGGTCGTCGTGACTCATGAAATGGGATTTGCTCGTGAAGTTGGTGATCGGGTGATTTTTATGGATGAGGGGATTATCATGGAAGAGGGAGAGCCCAATGAGGTTTTTGCGAATCCTAAGAATCCGAGGACTCAGGCGTTTTTGAGTAAAATATTATAAGCTTTTTGTACACGCGTTTTGGCGCTCTCTTGGGAAGGGGAGCGCTTTTTGCATGTATGTCTTTGGGAGGAGCGGTTTCTGCACACGTCTGCACGTTACGCCGCTGACGAGCTGGACGGTTCGCGAGCGCGTCCGAACCTCAGGGATGGATGCATGTGAACCTCCGGCGCGCTACGGGGACGTGAACCGTCGGTGCTCGTCTGGACCGCGGCTTCACTAATGCATCCGCTTAGCAGAAACCGCTCCTCTGGGGTGGTCTTTGGAGGGTGAATGTGTGCTTGTTGAAAAGCACTCTTTTGGGTAAGGCTATGAAGAGCGATTGTCGCTTTGTAGAAAGGCGCTTCTTGGGCTGGGCTACTGAGGGGCTTGTTGCTTAGCATAGGTAGATTTCGAGCCTCGTGCTCGAACTTCGTGCCACGAATTACGTGTAAGGTTTAAAATTGTCAAATGTTGGGTATCCTCCTTAGTATTAGTCAAGTTGGGCGTATGCTTAGAACTTCGACAATTCAAGGAGGGTTTTTTTAAGTGGTAGGCAAAGTCAAATGGTTTAGTAAACAGAAGGGTTACGGATTTATTGAGCAGGAAAATGGGCAAGATATTTTTGTGCATTTTCAATCGGTCATTGGAGATGGATTCCGTACTCTTGAAGAGGGTCAGAATGTTGAGTTTGATGTCATTCAAGGTCCACGTGGAGAACAGGCATCTAACGTAATGGTCCGTTAATCCTAAGAAAGTATAATTGTTTAAAGAGAGAATCGTTGATATAATATCAGCGATTCTCTCTTTGGGGATTTAGTTGAAAAATAGCAGGTGTAAAAACAATTATATTAATTAAGCAGGATTTTTTGTGTAAATCGGGAATATTAGTTATATACCAGCATAGAAGGGGGTTGAATTAATGAATATTAATATTCGTGGTAAACATATCGAACTTACAGACGCCCTTAAAGAGTACGTTATGAAACGAGTGGGTAAGTTAGCTAAATACTCAGATGAGTTTATGGACGTTCAAGTAACCTTACTTGTCGAGCGCGATCGGCATCGGGTGGAGGTTACTGCTCCACTAAATGGTATGATTTTGCGTGGCGAAGAAGAAACCGAAGATATGTATTCGTCAATCGACATGGTCGTTGAGAAATTAGAACGCCAAATTGATAAATATCGGACGCGTATTAATAAGCGGATGCGCTCAAAGGTCTTGAAGGATCATGATGCAAAGCAGCCAGTTGCTATGAGCGATGAACCACGTGAGGAAATTGTACGGAATAAAAAGTTTTCTGCAAAGCCAATGTCAGTAGAAGAAGCAATTATGCAGATGAATTTAGTAGGCCACACATTCTTTGTGTTTACGAATGCCGAAAGTCAGGAAATGAATGTAGTCTACCTCCGAAATAATGGAGACTATGGGTTGCTTCAGCCCCAGACTTAATCAGCCAGAGTTCGAGCAAATCGCGTGGTGTACTCGGACTGATCTGTCGCTTTAATAATCGAGCGAAGGCCCGCAAATGCGGGCCTTTCTACTACTAGTCAGAAACATATACTTACTGTGCTAGTCAAAAATGATAGCTCTGGAAGGTCCCTTCTCGCCGTCCTGCAAGAAGGCTAATTCGTGCGAAGACAGTGTCTTCGGGCTACAGGGACACTTGGCCATCCTTGGCCGGCGGTCCCTTCTCGCCGTCCGTGGCGGCGCTCTAATCTTGAACGTCCTATTTGTGTCACAGCAGCGTATATCAGTGCACTAAGGTTACAGATGGGCCGATGGCTTGGCAACCTAGCCAAGTTTTTTAAATGGCTTTAGGGAAAAACCTACAGATTCTGCCTTGGTTCGTACGCGCATAGGAATAATATCCCACGAGTTAATCACCGAGCTTGTTGCAGTCGTATCTCAAGGATGTTAGAATTAATGAATATACAAGATGAGAAAGGTGGACATAATGGGGTTTTTAGATTTATTCGATGATAATGCACGCGAAATACGAAAATATCAAAAACGCGTTGCAGTGATTAATAGCTTTGAACCGACAATCCAAGCTTTGAGTGATGACGAATTGCGTGGTAAGACTGCTGAATTCCGAGGACGTTTGGAGCGGGGAGAAGGTCTGAATAACCTGTTGCCGGAGGCTTTTGCTGTTGTGCGAGAGGCCGGCCGAAGGGTGATCGAACAGCGACATTATGATGTACAGTTAATTGGAGGAATGGTACTCCATGACGGCCGGATTGCTGAGATGCGTACAGGGGAAGGAAAAACCCTTGTAGCTACTTTGCCGGCCTATTTGAATGCCTTAACAGGAAAAGGAGTTCATGTCATAACGGTCAATGATTACTTGGCTCGTCGTGACAGTGAATGGATGGGACGAATTCACCAGTTCCTTGGTCTTTCCGTTGGGTTAGTAGTTCATGGTTTGCATTATGAGCAACGTCGGAACAGTTATGCTTCAGATATTGTATATGGTACGAATAACGAATTCGGCTTTGACTACCTTAGGGATAATATGGTTACAAGGCCTGAAGCCTTGGTTCAACGTGAACTACATTATGCTATCGTGGACGAAGTAGACTCGATTCTTGTTGACGAGGCACGGACTCCGCTTATTATTTCTGGTGAAGCGGACAAGCCAACTGAGTTATATTTTAGGGTTGCTATGATTATTCCACGCCTCAAACCCGAAGAGGATTATAAGGTCATTGAAAAAGAGCGTGTTGTAACCCTTACAGAAAAAGGCGTAAGTCGAGTGGAGAGCATGCTAGGTGTAGACAATCTTTATGAAGATATTCATACTGAGCTCGCACATCATGTTAACCAAGCCTTGAAAGCACAAACCCTCTTCAAACGGGACCGTGACTATGTGGTTAAAGACGGGGAAGTAATAATTGTCGACGAGTTTACTGGCCGTCTGATGTTTGGGCGTCGCTACAGTGAAGGTTTACATCAGGCCATAGAGGCTAAAGAAGGCGTAAAGATTGAAAAAGAATCACAAACGTTAGCCACAATCACTTTTCAGAATTACTTTAGAATGTATGAAAAACTCTCTGGTATGACTGGAACGGCTATGACGGAAGAACCAGAATTTCGTAAGATATATAAACTAGATGTTGTTGAAATTCCAACCAATAGGCCTTTATTGCGTAAAGATGATCCAGATGTTATTTATCGAACAGAGGAAGGTAAATTCTTAGCGGTTGTAGATAGTGTCATTGAACGACATACAAAAGGACAACCACTTCTGGTAGGAACTGTTTCCGTTGAAAAATCGGAACACTTAAGCACTCTGTTAGAAAGACGTGGGGTTCCACACCAAGTCCTCAATGCCAAATTCCATGAAAAAGAAGCTGAAATTGTTGCTCAAGCTGGACAACACGGTATGGTTACGATTGCCACAAACATGGCAGGTCGAGGAACGGATATTATTTTGGGTGACGGCGTTGCTGAAATAGGTGGTTTACATATTATTGGGACAGAGCGGCACGAATCCAGACGAATTGATAACCAATTAAGAGGACGCGCTGGGCGTCAAGGTGACCCCGGATCAACTCAATTCTTTATTTCGTTAGAAGACGATCTGATGCGCTTATTTGGTGCAGAGAACATCATGGGTATCATGGATAAATTAGGAATGGACGATTCCATACCTATTACGTCTAAAATGATTTCTCGTTCTATTGAAACCGCCCAACGTCGTGTAGAGAACCGCAACTTTGAAATCCGTAAACATGTACTTGATTATGATGATGTCATGAATCAACAACGTGAGGTTATTTATGCCCAGCGCCGTGCGGTGCTCATGGGTGAAAATCTACATGACAATATTATAGATATGATAGAAAAGGCAGTCACGAACAGTATTAGCATGTTTAGTGGAGAAAGCACATTCCCAGAAGAATGGGATTTATCTAGCTTAGCCGATTATGTAGAAGGCTTTTTTCTGCCTGGAATCCATTTATCAACCGAAGAGTTAGCAGACCTTTCTGCAGAAGAAATTGAAGAAATGCTGATTGATAAAGCGAAAGCACTTTATAAGAGCCGCGAGGAGTTATTTGGTGCTGACCTAATGCGTGAAGTCGAGCGAGCAGTGATGCTTCAAGTTGTAGATAGCAAATGGATGGATCATCTGGATGCCATGGATATGTTGAGAGAGGGGATCGGTTTACGTGCCTATGGGCAGAAAAATCCGCTCGTAGAATATAGGCGTGAAGGGTATGAAATGTTCCAAGCGATGATTGACTCCATTCAGGATGATATTGTCCGTTATGTTATGCGGGTGACTCCTCAGGTTCGAGAAGAAGTTGCTGAGCCCCGTAATGTGACAGAAAACCGTTATGAAGGTGAACCTAGCAAACCAATTCACACAGGAGATCAAGTCGGTCGTAATGATCTTTGCCCGTGTGGAAGTGGTCTGAAATATAAGAAGTGTTGTGGAACAAAGAAAAAGCAACGTCCATGAGCCAAGTAGGGCTAGCTACTTACGGTATGATAAGCGCATTGTTTTTTTAGAAAGCAAATGGATTTGGAAAGGGTGAATATGGTGCTTTCTGATTGGAAAAAGGATCTTGAAACGTTATCATTGTCTTTGGCAGATTTGAGGGTTTCCCTTTGACGTCGCTAAGCGTATTGATAAGATTAGTGTTTTAGAAACGGAATTCCATAGACCGGATTTATGGGATGACCCGGTCAATGCTCAGAAAATCATGCAGGAGCTAGCCTTGCATCAAGGCAAAGTAAAAATGTATGAGGAGCTGGAGCGGGAACTTGAGGAGACCGCGACTCTCTGGCAATTAGCCATTGAGGAAGATGATGTGAGCCTAGAACCAGAGATTGAGCAGGGAGTAAAAGCACTTAATCAAAGGTTTGAGGCCTTAGAATTGGAGTTATTGCTTTCTGGTCAGTACGATCGAAACAATGCCATCTTAACTCTCCATGCTGGAGCTGGAGGGACAGAAGCGCAAGACTGGGTACAAATGCTCTATCGACTTTATATTCGTTGGGGAGAACGACATGGATATAAAGTGGAAACCCTAGACTTTTTGCTAGGGGAGGAAGCAGGTATTAAAAGCGCAACCCTGTCCTTCAGTGGGGAAAACGCGTATGGATATGCTAAGTCTGAAAAAGGCGTACATCGATTAGTAAGGATATCGCCGTTTGATGCATCAGGACGTCGACATACTTCATTCGCTTCTGTCGATGTAATACCAGAAGTCGCTGAGGATAACGACGAGATATCCATTGATACTGAAGATTTAAGGATTGATACATATCGATCCAGCGGAGCAGGCGGCCAACACGTTAACAAGACGGATTCTGCTATCAGGATTACGCATTTGCCGTCAGGGATTGTAGTTCAGTGCCAGAGTGAACGTTCACAAACTCAAAATAAAGCAGCAGCGATGCGGGTTTTACAAGCCAAATTATTGGAGCTTAAACGTAAAGAGCAAGAAGCTGAGATTTCCGAAATCCGAGGCGAGCAACAAGAAATTGCCTGGGGGAGTCAAATACGTTCCTATGTATTCCATCCCTATAGCTTAGTTAAAGACCACCGAACAAATGTGGAAACTGGAAATGTTTCAGCAGTAATGGACGGGGAAATCGATGCATTTATTGCTGCGTTTCTCCAGAAGACTAAAACTGTGTAGTAAACTTGTTCGGCTAACTTAACAAAGTAAAAGAAACTAAATTTAGTAGATGTGCAAAGGAGGGAATCGTGTGACCACAATTGAACTGAAGCGAGTCGCCAATGTCATTCGTCAAGACATTATATCTATGCTTGTTACTGCGAAGTCGGGGCATCCCGGCGGAAGCTTATCCGCCGCGGATATCGTGGCGACATTATTCTTCAACGAAATGCGAATTAATCCTAAGGAGCCGAATTGGGCGGACCGAGACCGTTTTGTCCTTTCTAAAGGGCATGCAGCTCCCGTGCTTTATTCTGCCCTAGCAGAAAAAGGTTATTTTCCCAAGGGAGAGTTACAGGGCCTTCGCCAGACGGGTCATATGTTACAGGGACATCCAGATATGAAAAAGACCCCCGGTGTAGATATGTCTACTGGTTCCCTGGGACAAGGACTTTCGGCCGCCAATGGAATGGCCTTGGCAGGAAAGTTAGATGGCAAAGATTACCGAGTGTACGCTTTATTGGGCGATGGTGAGATGGCAGAGGGACAAGTTTGGGAAGCAGCGATGGCCTCAGCCCATTATAAACTTGATAATGTTACAGCAATCTTAGATTATAACGGGCTGCAGATTGATGGCAAGACTGATAGCGTCATGTGTTCGGCTCCGCTTGTAGAGAAGTGGAGAGCATTTTGTTGGCACGTGATTGAAGTTGACGGACACGAAATAGATGCTCTGCTGGCCGCATTTGCTGAAGCAAAAACGGTCAAAGGAAAGCCGACTATGATCATTGCAAAGACAGTGAAGGGTAAAGGGGTTTCCTTTATGGAAGACCAAGCAGGTTGGCATGGGAATGCTCCTTCGGTTGAACAAGGAGAACAAGCGCTTAAAGAATTACGAGAGGAGGCGGCAACTCTTGGCTGATAAACAAGCGACACGTGAAGCATATGGTAAGGCACTCTTGATTTTAGGGGCAGAAAATTCTAACGTTGTTGTATTAGATGCAGATCTATCGAAGTCGACGAAGACCGCTGACTTTGGTAAAAAATATCCCGAGCGTTTTTTTAATATGGGGATAGCTGAATCAAACCTCCTTGGGACGGCTGCGGGTCTAGCTGCAGCAGGTAAAATTCCATTTGCTAGCACCTTTGCAATTTTTGCAGTTGGACGGGCATTTGAGCAAATCCGCAATTCGATTGCTTATCCCAAGTTAAATGTAAAAATTGCAGCTACACACTCAGGAATTACAGTTGGGGAGGATGGCGGATCCCATCAGGCCATCGAAGATGTCGCGATCATGCGGGCTGTTCCCAATATGGTTGTTTTAGTTCCGGCAGATGGAGAGGAAACTCGCCAAGTGATCCTAGCCGCTGCCAAATACCACGGACCGGTATACATTCGGATGGGGCGTCTGGATGTTCCACTACTTTTTGGAGAAGAATATAGTTTTGAGATTGGGAAGGCAAATGTCCTGAGAGAAGGAACAGATGTTGCCATCATGGCTAACGGTGTTATGGTCTCTATGGCGCTGGAAGCGGCTGCTGAACTAGCCGTCGAGGGGATTAACGTTAGTGTGGTCAATGTGGCTTCTGTGAAGCCACTGGATGAAGAGACGATCGTACGGGTTGCGGAAACCACTAAAGCCGTTGTGACGGCAGAGGAACATAATATTATTGGAGGACTGGGCAGCGCGATCTCAGAGGTTCTTGCCGAAAGGCAGCCAACGCCGATAGTTCGCGTCGGACTTAAAGATACCTTTGGAGAATCTGGGAAACCCAATGAGCTTCTCGAAAAATATGGGTTGACTAAAGCGACGTTGATCCAAGCGGTTCATAATGTCCTTGCAAAAAAACAAAGGTAACTATGGCATTAAATTGATGAGTTATCTAATTATCCAAAAGGGACTGGCACTTTCTATTAAGAAGGTGTTGGTCCCTTTTTTCTGAATTGATCCGATGTTAAGCACCATAAACTAGCACTTGTTATTGCCCATGATCAAAACATAAGATTGTTTGGAAATAGAAACAGGAAATTAACGGCTAGTGTCGAATAAAATAGGAGTTATAGAGAAAAAAGGGGCGCGGCGTACAAAATCAAGGAGGACAGTATGATTCAGTTAACAAATGTATCCAAGATTTATCCAAATGGTGCCAGAGCCCTTGTCGATGTCAATCTAAAAATTGGCAAAGGGAACTTTGTTTTTCTGGTGGGTCCCAGTGGGGCCGGTAAATCGACGCTGATCAAGTTATTATATCGTGAAGAGATTCCTACGCGAGGACAGGTTCAGATTAATAGCAAAAATTTAGTAAGAATGAGAGAACGAGAAGTGCCCTATTTAAGACGTAGCATTGGGGTTATTTTTCAGGATTTTAAGCTATTACCAAATAAAACAGTTTTTGAAAATGTTGCATTTGCGCTTGAAGTTATTGGAGTTGCTAAACGTGAGGTTAGAAACCGCACACTATTGACTTTAGAACTTGTTGGACTTAAGGCAAAAGAGAGAGCGTATCCCCATGAATTATCTGGCGGTGAACAACAGCGGGTTTGCGTAGCTAGGGCCATTATTAATAACCCCGCACTATTGGTAGCGGATGAGCCCACTGGCAATCTTGACCCGGATACCGCATGGGACATTATGGATTTGCTTTATGACATCAATAAACGAGGTACGACGATCGTGATGGCTACTCACGCTAGGGCTATTGTAAATAAGATGCAAAAGCGTGTCATTGCTATCGAAAATGGCCGAGTAGCGCGTGATGAAGAAAAAGGGGGATACGGCTACGATGCTTAATTCCTCTGGCTATATTTTTCGCGAAACAATTAACTCTATGAGACGAAATCCGTGGTTAAGTCTTGCATCCGTTGTAACCGTCATGGTTTCTCTAATGATTTTGGGCTACTCGATTTTTTTCTTAGCCAATGCCTCTAATTTGGCAAAATCTTTTGAATCTGAGTTGGAGATTGGTGCATTCGTGGAAACTAGCTTTACACCAGAAGAAGTACAAGACGTGAAGAGCCAGATTGAACAGATGCAGGGAGTAGACTCTGTGACCTTGGTAACAAAAGAACAGGCTTTGGAAGATATTGGAAAAACATTGGGCAGTACACAGAGTAATATTATTTCTGATGTAGGGGGGACCAACCCTTTACCGGATATGTTTACGGTTAAAGTTACCAACCCACAGAACGTAGTTGCCTTGGCTGACTCCGTAAAGGCTCTTCCTGGGATTTACAAAGTACGTTATGGACAGGATTTTGTGGATCAGCTTCTTAAATTTACTCAATGGTTGAGATGGATTGGCTTTGGTGTAGTCGCTGCTTTCGGGGTTGCAGCTGTTGTGCTTATTTCCATTAATGTGAAAATGAATGTTTTTTCTCGTCGCCGAGAAATTCAGATTATGAAATTAGTTGGTGCAAGTAATAGTTTTATCCGTTGGCCTTTTCTTATTGAAGGGTTAGCTTTAGGTTTGGTTGGGGGGGCGTTAGCAGCTGTCATTGTCGGAATTGGCTACAATTGGATTACAGTATATGTTCAAACATCCTTAACCTTTTTGCCAGTGGTTCAAAATGAAGTCCTCTTTCGTCAGGTTTCTGTAGGTTTGTTACTCGGGGGCATGGCGATGGGGGCTCTTGGAAGTATATTTTCTTTGCAGAAATTCCTTCGTGCATAGGATAAAGTTTTATTTAAGGACGGTGGGGTGTTTGTTCGGGAAGAAAGTCATACCAACTATGCTAGTTAGTCTTCTTTTGCTTGGGACGTCGGCATTGCCTTCCCGAGCCGATCAACTAGGGGAAAGTATTCAACAGCAAAATGACATTCAAAGTCAAAAAGATCAAGCCCTTGGACAACTAAACAAGCTTACCTATACATCAGAAAAGATGAAGACTCAATTGGCTCAATTAGAAACCCAAGTTGCCGCGGCTCAGACTGCTTTGAATCAGAATAAGGTTGCTTATGTGCAAGCGCAAAACCGAGTTACCGCTGCACAACAGGAATTGGATCAAAAACAAAAGGAGCTCGATGACCGACGTGTAGCACTAGGGAAACGTGCACGAGGAATTTATGAAAGTGGTCAGATTAGCCATTTGGAACTGCTCTTTCAGTCTTCAGACCTTAGTGATTTCATTACTCGAATGGAGTATTTTTCAAAGTTAGTGGACAATGATCGCCAGTTGCTTGAGGACATTGAATTCCAAAAAGTACAAATTGTTCAAAAAAAGAGCGAATTACAGGCTAAAAGGGATGAAGCTGCAAAGCTTGAAAAGGAGGCTGCTTTAGTTAGCGCGGACCTAGAGAAGAAAAAATCCCTGCAAAGCGATGCATTAGATCAAAATCAGAAGGCTCAACAAGCTGCTTTTGATGAAATTGACCGATTGGAAGTCGAGTCAAAGGCCTTAACGGAGAAGATTCGCAAATTACAGGCAGCACAGGCAGGAAAAGGATCACAGGCTGGAAATGGCACAATTTCCACTTGGCCGGTGCCAGGCTATTACGAGATAACTAGCCCCTTCGGCTGGCGGACTCATCCCATTACGAAAAAACGCAGTATGCATACCGGAACGGATGTTGCCGCTCCAACAGGGACTAAACTTCATGCTGCAGGAGCAGGGGTAGTCATAATGGCGGGTTGGAATACGGCCTATGGAAATATGACAATTATTGACCATGGCAGTGGGATATCTACGCTCTACGGACATCAGTCACGTTTAGATGTCAGCGAAGGGCAATCTGTTGATGCGGATCAAGTCATTGGGGCTGTCGGTTCAACAGGCTGGAGTACTGGAGCACACTTGCATTTTGAGATACGGGTAAGTGGAAACCCTACAGATCCTTTACAGTATTTCTCATTCTGATGGATAAGCAGTATTTCTACGCAAGGATAAGCATATAATAGAGCAAGTCTAAAGAAAACTTGACTGATGCCAAGCCTTGTCGAAGGTGGTCCCTTCTCGCCATCACGGCGCCTTGCCATCCTTGGCGGCGCTCTAATCTCGAACATCCTTGTTCGAGTCATGGCTACAGGGACATTAGCTATCCTTGGCCAGCAGCTGCTTAAGTCGAACTTATGCTCCAGAAAGTTATGCTTTCTGACTAGTGCAAGAAAGGGAAGGAGTATACTGGATTGCAAGAATGGAACATGAAACGAATAGCCAAAAACGTCGGAGTTATCTTCCTGGTTTTTTCTGTATTAGTAACCACGTTACTAAGTGGGGTATTAATCGCTAACGTCAATAACGTGGGGCGGCTAGTGCATGTAGTACAACTTATTCGCAATGATTATTTAGAAAACGTATCGACAGTTCAGCTTGTGGAAGGTGCAACAAAAGGTATTGTAGAAATCTTAGGAGATCCATATTCAACGTACATGAATGCTCAGGAGAACCAAGAACTGTTTCAAATACTTGAGGGTAAGTTTGGCGGGATAGGAATTGTTCTTAGTCTCAAGGATCCTAAGAAACTCGTAGTACTGCGTCCAATTAAAAATTCACCAGCAAGTAGGGCCGGAATTCAATCAGGTGATGTTGTCAGCAAGATAAACGATGCAGATACCGCAGGTATGGAGCAGGATAAAGCGGTGGGGTTGATGCGTGGAGAGCCTGGGACAAAAGTAGATTTAGCTCTATATCGAGAGAGTGCTAATAAGACCTTCACTGTAAGTCTAACGAGGGAAAACATAACTGTTCCGACCGTTGATGGGCAGGCATTACCTGGTCACCCAGACATAGCCTATGTCAGCATAACACAGTTTGGTTCAGATACAGGGACAGAACTTAAGGACACCTTCAATACTATGAACATTACAAAATTTAAAGGACTTATTTTGGATATGAGGTATAATCACGGTGGTGAGCTTAATGCTGCTGTACAAGTTGCCAGTTACTTCATTCCTGACGGTCCAGTTGTTTATATAGTAGATAAGCAAGGGAATGTTGATACAAAGATGTCAACTGGTACATATCTGGGGATGCCGATGGTGGTACTTGTGAACGAAGAAAGTGCTTCAGCAGCAGAAATCGTAGCTGGTGCGATTAAGGACAAAGGAACAGCAAGCTTAGTGGGAGTAAAAACGTTTGGAAAAGGGATTGTCCAAACAATCTTCCCTTTGGATGGAGGGACCAGCGTTAAACTAACAACTGCAAAATACTTAACGCCTAATAAGTTGGATATTCATAAGAAGGGTATCGATCCAGATATTGTAGTCGAACTAGGCAAAGGGAAACAAGCTACCATTACTCCTCAAGACACGAACTTCGATTCGCAACTTCAAAAAGCGCTTCAAACCCTACAAGGGAAATTAAAGTGAAATAATTATTGATCAAAGACACGCTCATAATTGATGCGTGTCTCTTTTTTGTTCATGCAAAGACAGCCACTATAAGTGACTGTTCCTTGTTCTTAATATACAATCAATCACGCTGAGAATTGTCTTTGCTGAAGCGCTTTTCCAAATAATTACACCTGGGGGCTGAGGAGGTAGAGTCTATCCTACTGTGCGATAGAGTTCACTGAAGTTTGTAGTTCGAATATTGAATATCGCACCTCGATTTCGGTGACCTTCATACCCATAGTTGCATAGACTACGCTGACCGAAAAAAACGACGGAGGTAACAAGCATGAGAAATAAGACTGGGGTGCGACATTACTTTGCCGAGGGACTGACCACTAGGGGCTACATATCTCTATTACCCAATATGATGCCAAGTTGGAAACGTACTTATGTCTTATTAGGAGGTCCTGGGACAGGTAAATCGACGTTGATAAAGGTTATTGGTCTAGAATTGTTAGATCGAGGATATGACATTGATTTTTTGCGGTCGGTACGAGACCCGGATTCGATGGCAGGTTTTATTTTACCTCGGATAGGTTTGGCTATGTTAGATGCCATGGAGGTTTCTCCACTTCGTTGGCAAGCTCCAGGTGTTGTTGAGAAGTTCACTGACTTTAGTCTATTCTGTGATGAAGTAAAGTTAGAGAAGCAACGTTCTTCAATAATAGAGATCGAGAAGCGACTTCAAGAATTGCAGATGGCGTTGGAAGAAGAGTTAGCTTCGGAACTAGGGGCCTTGTTAGGAAATCGGTCTACAAAACTACCAATAGAAAAAGGGAACATTTCTTGGATACTTGGGAACTCAGCTCGTCTAAAAGTTAAAAAAGAGAATACGGGTCCTTGGCCCCTTGCTGAAAACGCTTTAAAGTTACTACAGAAAAGTGTTATAAATCCGTTTTTTCTGCACGGCTTAACCGCGGAAGGATGGCTGAATCTAGCCCCTCATTTCTTGACAGATTTTGATCAGATTCGGTTGGAAGGAGACGAAACCCTAGATGCCTTAGATTGGGTGTTGCGCGAGGCCCAGCAATTAGGGCAATTGATTGAGATCGTCTTGCACCCTCTCAATCCAGATGAAGTGATTGGGATAGTCTTTCCGGAGCGGCATTTAGCCATCTGGCAAGGTAATCCGGAAAATTTGCAAGACCAAGGATTAGAACAACCTTTAAGCAAAACTTTAAAAGAGACCTTAGCGTCTTGGCAAACGAATAGGTCTCAGCTTAAGGGTATCTATATGGAAGCTGTCAATTTTGATCAAGTAGATAGCTATCGTGAAACCGTATTAAACCTGATTTTGTGTGATTTACATACGAAAAGCTAATTTTGGTCATAATTCCATCAGCCAAATAGCATTGGATCTACAAGAAATTCGCCAACATCTTCCATCAAACGCTCAAGTTCGGGTTCTTTGAGAGATAGTTTGTCGAGAGCTTCCTGTTGTATAGGGTTTAAAAAACTGTCCACACCGCCACCAATACCCAGTAAACTTGCAAGCCCATTAGCAACATGAATTACACATGCAAGTTCAGGATAGCTTGGCGCAAGTGAAGGAGAATGATGGTAGGAAATTGCAGAGACTAGATCCTCAGGTAAAAACCAAGTTCTCGCCAAGAAGCCGCCGACAGTTGCATGATTATAACCTATGACTTTTTCCTCAAGTTCAACATAGGAAAGCTTTACCTCTTTTACCTTTTCTACAAGAAAATCTCCCACTTCCTGAACATATATAGTGATAACTAGTTTCCCAATATCATGAAGCAAGCCTGCAGTAAAGGCAACATCTCCATAAGAGAGTTTCCGATGTTGACACAGACGTTTGGCAGTCATGGCGGTAAGCATAGAATGCTTCCAGAGGCCCTCTTGTTCGATTTCATAACCTAAAAGATTAGTCTTAAGTAAAGGGGCGACTGCGGCAGCCATCGCTAACCCTTGTGTCACTTGAAAACCAAGCATGACGATTGCTTCCTGAAGAGAAGAGATTCGTCTGGCGAACCCATAATATGCAGAATTAGCTTGTCGTAAGATACCTGCTGTGAGCGATGGATCTTGGCCAATGACTATTTCTAGCTCTTTCACTGTTGTTGCAGGATTTTTAGTTAAGGCAATGACGCGCAAAGCAGATGTAGGTAGGGGAGGAAGAGCTTGTACTCGCTTTAAGACATGCTCCAATTTAATAGTCAACTAGAAGTCCTCCTTCTTTTTTTGCAGAGTAGTAAGGAAATTTTTCACTGGGATTTTTTACGACTTCAAGGGGAAACTAATTTTGAAGAATTGCTTGAGAACCCCGAAAGGAGTGTATTACATGTCAAAAAGATCGCGATTCTTGTTTATCTTTATTGCTTTATGTCTTAGTTTAACAATAACTGGTTGTAGTCTACAAGATCTTTTAGGAAAAAATAAAAATAAAACTTCTACAAAAAAGACAGAAAGTGAAACAATTATAGCAGTTTCATTGAATGAGCAAGATCCTAACAAACTACTTATTTCGAAAGGGATCGAAGATTTGGCCAAGAAAGAAGATGTACAGGTAAAGTATATAAATAATCAATCAGAAAAGGAGTCTCCTTTGAAAGACGCCAAGATCTTAATTTATCAAGGGGGAGATGCGAGTATATTACAGAAGTCTCAATCTGAGGAGATCCCAATTTTGGCTCTAACCCAACTTCCATCAGGAGTAAAGCCTGAAGGTATAATTATTCCTGACCAAGAAAAGGCTGGAGAACTTATGGCTCAAACTTTATTAGGTAAAGTTACCGAAGGTCAACTTGTTATACTACAGGGCGACCCCAACGAAAGTGGATCTCAAGAGCTTTTAGCAGGAAATAAAGCTGTTCTCAGCAAGTATCCTAAGATTACTTTACATATCATTTCAAGTCCAAAGGGATCTGAATCGGTAGCGAGGACAAGTTTGGTAGATTATCTTCAGAAGAACCCTGACAATGTTCAAGGGATTTTGGCTCATAATGAAAGCCTGGCAGTACAAGCGAGTGAAGTTCTCAAACAGACCCAGTTAGACAAAAAAGTTAGTTTAATTGGTGGACAAGCTAGTATTCCATCCTTGGAGAGGATGTCAAAGGGTTCCCAAATTGGTGATATTGATACCTCTCCCTATTTACAGGGGGCCAATGCCTATCAATGGGCTCAAAAAATCATCAAGAAAGAGCCTTTGGAAATAAACCATTCAATAACTAGCGAGCAAGGGGAAATACCTGCTAAGGTTGTAGAGGTTAAAGCAGTTACCCCAGCCAATTTGGCAGTCATTCAGAAGAGTTATTCTAAAACTATGCAGAGCGCAGAACAAGATCAAAAACAAAAAGAGCAATCGTCTAATCAAGAGTCTAAAGGGAAGGAAGGAAAAGAAGAAGAAAACCAGGAGAAGGATCAAGCAGATGCGAAGAAAGAAGAAGGACAGTCTGGAGATAAGCAAAGTTCCATTCCTCCAGGTGTTCAAAAAGTTACGGAACGAGTGAAAACGGAAACTACACGAGATTATCTTGATGCCGAAGGAAAAGTAATGGGTACCGAAAAAACCGTTAACGAACAAGTGAAAACAGTTCCTCCAGAAATGTTAAAGCAACAAGCAGAACCATCTAAAGAAGCTGCAAAAAGCCAGGGAGACCAAGCGACAGATGAACAGAAAAAAGAGGAAAAGTAAACAAATAACTAAGTGTAAAACAAGGGGACAGGTGCAACAACGCATTTGTCCCTTTATTCTACCAACGAAGAGCAAAGAACAAATCCATAATTCTGAGGAACTGTGTTTAGGAAAAACTAACGTGTGGATAGTTTATCTTGTTACTTCAATTTGTATAAGCGCTAGGGTAGATGTAAAATACACTTAGCAGAGTAGAGTTTTTTGCATCACCTTGTGATACTACAAAACCTATCCAATCAGCCATCGGAAAATTATATAATCGAAAGGAAGAGTGGAGCGTGGAATTTCGGATACATGCCCCATACCAACCTGGCGGGGATCAGCCCCAGGCTATCGACGCGCTTGCTGCAGGTCTAAATCAAGGCCTGAACCACCAGACGTTGCTAGGGGTCACGGGATCAGGTAAGACGTTTACAATGGCCAATATCATCATGAAAGCACAAAGGCCAACCCTGATATTAGCACACAATAAAACCCTAGCCGCCCAACTTTACAGTGAATTTAAAGAGTATTTCCCTGAGAATGCCGTGGAGTACTTTGTGAGTTATTATGATTATTACCAGCCAGAGGCGTATGTGCCTTCGAGTGATACGTTTATCGAAAAAGATGCTTCTATAAATGAGGAGATTGAGAAATTGCGTCACTCAGCAACCGCAGCTCTTTTGGAGCGCCGTGATGTGATTGTGGTAGCCAGTGTTTCCTGTATTTATGGTTTGGGTTCTCCAGAAGATTACCGTGATCTTGTCCTTTCGCTACGACAGGGACAAGTTGTTGAGCGTAATGAGATTTTGCGTAAGTTAATAGCGATTCAATACGACCGTAATGATATAGCATTTACTCGGGGAACGTTTCGAGTACGTGGTGATATTGTAGAGATTTATCCGGCTTCTTCTAGTGAACAAGTAATACGAGTGGATATGTTCGGAGATGAAATCGAGCATATCTATGAGATTAATATGCTTACTGGGGAGATTTTGGGGGAGCGGCATCATGTCTCAGTTTTCCCGAATTCACACTATGTAACTGCTCAAGAAAAGGTCATGCAGGCTGCAGAAAATATTGAAATAGAACTAGAAGAACAGCTAAATATTTTGAATTCTGAAAATAAACTTCTTGAGGCACAACGACTCGAACAACGAACTCGCTATGATCTAGAAATGCTTAGGGAAATGGGATTTTGTAATGGAATAGAAAATTATTCTCGTCATTTAACCTTTCGTGAGCCAGGGGAGACTCCCTACACCTTACTAGATTATTTTCCAGAAGATTTTCTCCTTTTTGTGGATGAATCTCATGTTTCCCTTCCTCAGGTGAGAGGGATGTACGAAGGGGACCGTTCACGTAAGACCACCCTAGTGAACTATGGATTTCGTCTGCCTTCTGCGCTGGATAACAGACCATTGACCTTTGTCGAGTTTGAAAGAACGATCAAACAAAGTGTCTATGTCAGTGCAACACCAGGACCGTACGAATTGGCACATTGTCCGACGGTGGTAGAGCAGATTATTCGCCCCACAGGGTTATTGGATCCCGAGGTCATAGTCCGTCCTACGAAAGGTCAGATCGATGATTTGCTGGGAGAAATCCGAAGGCGGATCGCGAAAGATGAACGAGTCCTAGTTACAACCTTGACGAAAAAAATGGCTGAAGATCTAACGGATTACTTTATAAACTTGGAAATCAAGGTGAAGTATCTTCATTCGGATATCAAGACTCTTGAACGAGTAGAAATCCTTCGTGAACTGCGCCTAGGCGAGATCGACGTAGTAGTTGGTATTAACCTTTTGCGGGAAGGTCTGGACTTACCAGAAGTTTCCCTTGTGGCAATTCTTGACGCAGATAAAGAAGGGTTTCTTAGATCAGATCGTTCGCTCATTCAGACCATAGGTCGTGCCGCCCGTAACTCTGAAGGTAAAGTCATCATGTATGGAGATAAAATTACCCGCTCAATGCAGAATGCACTAGACGAGACAAATCGACGTCGGGCGATTCAAATGGCTTGGAACGAGAAGTTGGGAATAACTCCTCAAACGATTCGTAAGGCAGTTCACGATGCCCCAGAGGCAACGAAAGTCGCGGAAACGAAAAAGGCCTACGGGACAAAGCTACCTCCGGACGAGCTAAACCAACTAATTAAGAATCTAGAATCTGAAATGCGCCTAGCGGCAAGAGACTTAGATTTTGAGCGAGCCGCTGAAATACGAGATGCTATGATTGATTTAAAAGGGGAAGAAAACAAATACAAAATGACGAGTCAACAAGGCGGGAGCAAAAGAAATACTCGATACGACCATAAAGCACAGAAAAAGCAGGGGTCTTCCCGAAAAGGCAAGAAATAGGAATTGGTAGAGTGCGAAGCGAGACAGTACATTGGTTTATTGCAATTGGAACGGTTGAATAATGATAGTGGATGCTTTATAATTAGTTCGTATATGTTCGATTTAGACCGAAAATTTGTTTGGTCATACGTCAACGTCTCATCCCAACCTTTCAATTAGGAGGAAAACCATGACCCAAGACTACTTACGCGTGCGTGGTGCACGCGCTCATAATTTGAAAAACATCGATATCGATATACCTCGCAACAAACTTGTCGTCATTACAGGGTTGTCGGGCTCGGGAAAATCTTCTCTAGCATTTGATACAATTTATGCTGAGGGACAAAGGCGGTACGTAGAATCTCTTTCAGCCTATGCACGGCAGTTCTTGGGGCAGATGGACAAGCCGGATGTAGATTCCATCGAGGGACTTTCTCCTGCAATTTCCATTGATCAAAAGACGACCAATCGTAATCCCCGCTCGACCGTGGGTACTGCGACAGAAGTCTCTGATTACCTCCGTTTGCTGTATGCTCGGATTGGTCATCCGCATTGCCCAAAGTGTGGTCGAGCTATTTCTCAGCAGACGGTTCAACAAATGGTTGATCAGCTGATGAGTTTGCCTGAACGGACGAAACTGCAAATCCTAGCCCCCCTTGTGAAAGGGAAAAAAGGGGAACATCAAAGGATCTTAGAAGAGGCTCGAAAGTCAGGGTATGTTCGGGTGCGAGTGGACGGGGAAGCAAGGGATCTTAGTGAAGAAATTGAGTTGGCAAAAAATAAAAAGCACTCTATTGAAGTCGTAATAGATCGCATTTCCCTAAAACCCGAAAGTGCTGAACGTTTAGCAGATTCCTTAGAAACAGCGCTTAAACTAGGAGAGGGAAACGTCATTGCAGATATAATCGACGGTGAAGAGTTACGTTTCAGTGAAAACTTTGCCTGCCCAGACTGCGGGATTGCTCTCGATGAAATCTCTCCACGTCTATTTTCTTTCAACAGCCCCTATGGAGCCTGTCCAGCGTGCACCGGACTGGGAGCAAACCTTGTTGTTGATATTGACCTGCTCATACCGAATCGGTCCCTGTCTTTGGCAGCCGGAGCAATAGCGCCTTGGGCTAAGTCAACATCAACTTATTACCCAAAAATGATGGAGGCCGTTGCCCAAAACCTCAAATTTGGCATAGATACCCCTTTGGAAGACTTGAATGAAGGCCAATGGAAGGGGCTGCTCTATGGGACAGATACCCCGATAACCTTTCAGTATCAAAATATTTTTGATCAATTGAAAACCTATAACACCACCTTCGAAGGGTTGGTGCCCTTATTTGGACGCCGTTATCGTGAGTCGACCTCGGATATGGTACGCACTGAAATCGAGGGGTATATGAGCGAACACCCTTGTCCAGAGTGCCAGGGTAAGAGACTGAAACCAGAAGCGTTAGCCGTGAAGGTAGGCGGGATCTCAATTGATGATTTGTCTCGTCTTTCCATCACCGAAGCGATTAACTTTGTGAATACTCTTGTTCTCACACCCAAAGAAGAGACAATTGCCCACCAGATTTTGAAAGAAATTAAGGAGAGGCTAGGTTTCTTACTGAATGTAGGGCTGGATTACCTGACCATGGCCCGTGCTGCTGGTTCGCTCTCAGGTGGAGAAGCGCAGCGGATTCGCTTGGCGACTCAGATCGGGTCAAGTTTAATGGGTGTGCTTTATGTTCTAGATGAACCAAGTATTGGACTACATCAACGGGATAATGCTCGATTACTTGCAACCCTTAAACGGTTGCGTGACCTGGGAAACACCCTAATTGTTGTAGAACATGATGAAGATACGATGGTTGCCGCTGACCATATTATCGATATCGGTCCCGGAGCAGGGGCGCATGGCGGACGAGTGGTGGCCGAAGGCCCAATCGAAGAAATCAAGGCCAATAAGGAATCAATGACTGGGCAGTATTTGAGTGGGACCAGGCAGATTTTAGTGCCCCAAGAGAGACGCGAACCGAACGGAAAGTGGCTCGAAGTACTAGGTGCACGAGAAAACAACTTGAAGAATGTCCATGCGCTTATTCCCTTGGGTTTGTTTACGTGCGTGACGGGTGTTTCGGGCTCGGGTAAAAGTACGTTGGTCAATGAAATTATTTATAAGGGATTAGTGTCCAAACTGGGGCGAGCCCGAGTTCGCCCTGGAGCGCACGATGAGTTAAAAGGATTGGAGCATCTGGAAAAGGTTATTGATATTGACCAGTCTCCAATCGGGCGGACCCCCCGTTCAAACCCCGCTACCTATACCGGTGTTTTTGATTTTATACGGGAGCTTTTTTCTGTAACCCCAGAGGCAAAGATGCGCGGGTACAAACAAGGACGGTTTAGTTTTAACGTCAAAGGGGGCCGTTGCGAGGCTTGCCGTGGAGATGGAATTATTAAGATAGAAATGCATTTCCTGCCTGACGTCTATGTCCCCTGCGAAGTCTGCGAGGGAAAACGTTATAACCGAGAGACTTTGGAAGTAAGGTATAAAGGTAAAAACATTTCTCAAGTCCTCGATATGACTGTGGATGAAGCGGTGGAGTATTTTCGAGTGGTACAGAAAATTGCTCGAAAACTACAGACACTCCAAGATGTGGGGCTAGGCTATATACGCTTGGGGCAACCTGCAACCACCTTATCTGGTGGAGAAGCCCAGCGCATTAAGCTAGCCACTGAATTGAGCCGACGCAGTACGGGGAAAACAATTTATATTCTAGATGAACCGACGACAGGTTTACACACGGCAGATATTGATAAACTTCTTCATGTTCTTCACCGCTTAGTTGACGGAGGAGATACTGTACTTGTTATTGAGCATAATCTCGATGTCATCAAAACGGCAGACTGGCTTATTGACCTGGGTCCTGAGGGAGGAAATCGGGGCGGAGAAGTACTGATTGCCGGGAAGCCAGAGGAAGTTGCTGCTTTGCCCGCATCCTATACTGGACAGTATCTGAAGCGTTATTTAGATTAAGGAATAGAGGAGTGAAGAAGGATTTGACGATTCGTTTAGTAGCTATGGATCTCGATGACACATTGCTTAGAGATGATTGGACAATTTCACCACGAGTAAGAGATGCGATTCAAAAAGCCCAGATGCAGGGAGTAAAAATGACGATTGCAACAGGACGTATGTCTATCTCTGCACGTCCTTATTCAGAGCAACTAGGGCTGGATGTCCCGGTAATTACTTACCATGGGGCGATGATCCAGCAGGCAATCAGTGGAGACATATTATTTCGACGCGTAATTCCGAGCACTATAGCCTCTGAGATTATCCAGGATGTTTGTGGGCTGGGGTTTTATGCTCAGATTTACCTCAAGGATCGCGTCATTACGCAGACATTCAATGAATGGTCACAGGAGTATGCACGGATTGCGAGTGTCCGTATTGAGGAAGCTGACCTGTCAAGCTTGCTTTCTCATGAACCGGAAGGGGTAGAGAAAATCCTCGTAATCGCAGAGGAGTCTGACTTAGATAAATTGGTCCCTTTTTTAACTCAACGCTATGGAAAAAAGGTGCATATTACTAAATCAAAGCCCCATTTTTTAGAGATAATAGAGGGCTCTGTAAATAAAGGCGTGGCCTTAGCTGCTTTGGCAGAACGCTTTGGAATTCCTCAGCAAGACGTTATGGCAATAGGTGATAGCTTTAACGATTTAGAAATGATTCAATATGCTGGGGTTGGAGTAGCTATGGGAAATGCCCGTCCGGAAATAAAAGAACAGGCAGATCTCGTGACGCTCTCAAATGAGGAAGACGGAGTGGCAGAGGCTATCGAACACTATGTTTTGAAAGGTGGAGGAATTATCTTATGAACATCAAAACAGTTCGCCAAACTGCGCGAGAAAAGCTCAAAGGATTTTGCCGAGTCTGTCCAGAGTGTAATGGTAAGGCCTGTGCCGGAGAAGTCCCGGGTATGGGGGGGATGGGCACAGGGGCATCGTTTAAAAATAATGTTGAAGCTTTAGCAGAGTTTCGCATTAATTTGAAGACACTACATAGTGTAAAAAAGCCCAATACGCAGATCAAACTCTTTGGTCAAGAACTAAAAACACCAATCCTCGGTGCACCGATTACTGGTAATAACTTTAACATGGGCGGGGCCTTGAATGAAGAAGAGTGGGCTGAAGCTATGATTCAGGGTTGCCTTTCTTCAGGGGCTTTAGGATCTACTGGTGATGCACCTGACCCAGCAATGTATAAGGCAGGTATTGGTGTAGTTGCCAAAGCCCAGGGTTTAGGTATTCCGTTTATGAAGCCACGAGAGCAGGCAGAAGTGGTTAATTATTTGCGTCTGGCAGAAGAAGCTGGAGTCCTTGCAGTGGGCATGGATGTAGATGCTGCGGGCTTAGCCACCATCCCTGTCAGTCCGAAAAGCAAAGAAGAGATGAAAGCTATCATTGATAACACGTCATTACCGTTCATTATCAAAGGGATCATGACAGTGGAGGAAGCCGAAATAGCTATTGAAGTTGGTGCCGCTGCACTTGTCGTCTCAAACCATGGTGGAAGAGTACTCGATTACACCCCAGGCACAGCGGAGGTCTTGCCGGAAATTGCTGCGGCGATAGATGGACGCATTCCGGTAATCGTTGACGGCGGAGTCCGAACGGGGGTAGATGTTCTGAAGATGTTGGCTTTAGGGGCAGATGCTGTCATGATTGGGAGACCTCTCATCATTGCAGGTTATGGCGGAGGTGCAGAAGGAGTTGCCTTAGTAATTAGGAGAATAACGAATGAACTAAAACAAGCTATGGTTCTGACTGGTTGCCAAACACTTGGGGATATTGATATGGATGTATTGTTTTAGAAGAAATGATGGAAAGTTACCAATCACTCAAATTTCTTTATCAATTTACAAAATCATTGAATACAATTAGAAAGAATTTAATTTAGGTGGAGATTAAACACTCCACCTAAATTAGTTAAGGCTGGACAATGCTTCATTATCAAACCCCATGAAAGTGAGAAAGACATAATGTGGATAAAACATTGCCGAATGTGGAGAGTAGCGTTAGCAGTTTTGATACTTCTAACGAGCATATACCTGGGAGGATGTCAATCAGATAAGCTTCCCAAAGCATCCGTTGTTTCATCAGGAACGATTGAATCTTCCCAGCCAGACATAGTTAGTGAAGAGGAAGTTAATTCTATCCCCAAATTTCAGGATGCACAAAAAGAGCCAAAGACAGAACCAAGCTCTGAACCAATAGGTAAACCAATTGCTGAACCAGTTCCCAATCAAAAGGTTGAAGTAAAACCTGTCATCCCTGCGCCAGAAATGTCTTCTCCCGACACTCCAATCCATCCATTTTATAGTTTAGATGGAACCCCGCCGAGTGCACCAGGACTTGCCATGCGTATGAGAGAGTTTGCAGTAGAGCCTGAAAAAATTGTTTACCTTACATTTGATGATGGTCCTTATCCGGAAACGACGCCTCGGCTCCTTGAAATACTTCAAGAAGAAGGTGTTAAAGCAACATTTTTCGTTTTAGGGCGACAGGTTGTGCGTTATCCGGAGCTTCTAAAGGACGAATATGAGCAAGGGCACGGGATTGGAAACCACAGCTATTCCCACGATTACAGTTTGGTTTATAATAGTCCGGAGACCTTTTTAGCAGAGATCAAACAAGCGGAAGAAGTCATTTTCAAGACCATCGGAATCCGCCCTCGAATGGTAAGGGCGCCTGGAGGTACTCAGGGGCATTTCAATGTAAATTATTACAATACTTTAGATACTGAAGATTACTTGGTGTATGATTGGAATGTTAGCAGCGGGGATGCAGCAGCACCGCTTGTTCCGGCGGAACAACTTATCAAAAACATTGAGGCTCAAGTGCCTGGGAAATCCAGGGCCATTATTTTAATGCATGATTCGAAAAGTAAGAGTACAACCGTTGATGCGCTTCCGTTGATTGTTCATTACCTCAAAAAACAGGGATACTCCTTCGGAGTAATTACTCCGAAAGTTGCTCCGATCCTTTTTCCAGGTGGATTCAATAGCTTAAATTAAATACTTCTGTAAAGCCCGCGATTAATATTGCAGCCGATATTGTTTAAAAAACTGGCCAACGGCTTCAGCAACCCCAGGGGCCTTAGGGAAAGAAGTAGCCGCATTAAAACAGCTTATAGAGTGGTTAGCCACTACTAAATTATCCACCTAAGTCATTATTGTTATCTCGAATGCCTTAGGAATCTGGCATAACAATTGCAATAGGCGCCTTAAACCGCTATACTTAAAAGGTGAAGGGGGTTGCAATCTTTGCGTATTCTTTTAGTTGCCCTCAATGCAAAATATATCCATACTAATTTGGCTCTCCGCTACTTGAGAGAAGGTGTCCGTTCGGAATTCCCGGATGTTTCGCTTAAGGAATTTAGCATTAACGATCACCTTGATCGGATTGCCGGGGAGATTTATGAAGCCAAGGCGGATGTTGTTGGTTTTTCGTGTTATATTTGGAACCAGAGAGAAATTGTGGCGCTGATTAGACAGCTTAATCCGGTCTGTCCAAATGTGCGATTTGTCATAGGGGGTCCAGAAGTATCCTTCGAGGCGAAGGAGTTTCTTCTGGAGCATCCAGAGGTAGACGCTCTGGTTATCGGTGAAGGGGAAAAACCCTTTTTAGAGCTGCTGCAGACGTGGCAGGATGGTCATGATCTTCTTCATGTCCCAGGTATTGCCTGGACAAAGGGCAGGGAAATTATGGTTAATCCCTCACCGGTCAAACCCCTTAGCTTAAACGATCTGCCATTTCCATATGCGGAAGATGAAGACTTCACAGGACGGCTTGTCTATGTTGAGACGACTAGGGGATGCCCATTTAACTGTCAGTATTGCTTATCCTCGACTTTTCAAGGAGTTAGATTTTTAGAGCCCGAGAGGTTTCGAAGCATGTTTCGTCAGCTACTGAAAAATGGTGCCCGCACCATAAAGTTTGTGGACAGAACTTTCAATGCTAATAAGCGCCATGCTCTAGAAATTCTGGACATTGTACGTGAAGAAAGTGAGCTGCACCCTGAGGCCCAGAGGATTCGAGTTCACTGCGAAATGGCCGGAGATTTATTTGATGCAGAATGGATGGATTACCTAAAAAACTATCCACAGGGATTGGTCCAATTAGAAATTGGAGTACAATCTACACACCAGCCAACACTCAGGACAGTCTCGCGGCCTCAAAAGTTTGAAGAATGGAAAAAATATGTATTAGAAATGCAGTTCTTTGGGATACCGCTCCACTTGGACCTAATCGCCGGTTTACCTGAGGAGAATTGGAAAAACTTCCGGACGTCATTCAATGACGTATACACAGTAAATCCGGATATGCTTCAACTGGGCTTCCTCAAAGTCCTTAAAGGATCGGGTCTGCGTCTGCAAAGTGATCGTTATGGACTCTTGTTCACACCCGACCCACCCTATACAATTTTAGAGACTAAGGTCTTATCACATAATGAAATACTTCAGTTACAACGTATAGAAAACATCGTGGATAAATATTATAATTCAGGGAAATTTGGTCACACTTTACGAAATATTCTCAAAATTTATCCAACCCCATTTGATTTCTACCATCAGTTTTCAGAGTTTTGGCACAAGAACGGTTGGTTTAACCGTCAGTGGCAGGGAAAAGCCCTCTTTGATAGACTGTGGGAATTTCTCCAGGCCGTACAGGCCATCGAAATTAGAGAAGAGATGGACACAATTCCGTGGAATACAATTCTTGACGCCCTGAGGTTTGATTATTATATGTGGGAACGTCCCAATATCATTCCTGACTATTTGCAGCATGAATATAGCTTAGAGCTAGAAAAGAGAACAGATCAGAGAAAGTCAATGCCAATACAGGATAAGATCCGCAAAGATGCGTATTGGGAGATAATAATTCCTGAGATTAAAGAAATTGACCGTCGGCAGTGGAATCGTAATACAGCGGTTGCATATTTTACGTCGGATTTACTACAAGAATCAAACAGACCTTGCTGGTATCTGTTTCACTATCAACAGGGGAAAGTGAAGGCCTACCGATATGAGGGATCATGAATGGAGTGCAGTGAAATGACTTCCCGTGGGTTTTTAGGGTCTCTTCTCGCCATCTCTGGCTCCGTAGCCAGAGCTTGGCGGGTTGGCGCTAAACAAGTTTTTTTTATAATAGTTAGTTTCATTCTTGTCACTGGGTGTTCTTCGGCACCTCAGACGGGGCAACCAGGTGGACCAGCTCCGTCAGTCGTGGACATCTGGCATTCTTTGCAAGGGGCAGAGGCGGATGCCTTAGAGGGGCAGGTTCAAACGATTGTACAGACAAATCCTGAGGTCATCGTCAAACTTAACTATGTTCCAGCTCAGAACTTTGCCGCCTTCTCTTACCAAGCAGAAGCTGGTGGAGAAGGACCAGAGATTTTTATAGCTTCAAGAGAAATTATCCATGAGCTTTATGGGCAGGGAGCATTGGCGTCTGCTGCATATAACGATAAAGAGGCATTTCCCGCGACATTAGCTGCCTTTCGATTTGGAGAGGTGGATTATGCTCTTCCTTGGATGACGGATATTCCCTTGCTCTATTTTAGAACGGATACAGCTTCAGTGCCTTCCAGTCTGACAGAGCTGTTCTCAGTCAATGGGATTTCCATAGCCTCTCTAGATACCGCCACACTTTCAGCATGGTGGAATGGGCAGGGTGGGCGGTTGATCAATGCCGGAAGCATTAGTTTAAATGATCCAAACAATTTAGCGTTTCTTCAACAACTCCTAACTTGGAGGAGCGCAAATGTCCTTCGTATTGATCCAACTGCTCTTACAGCATTTGCCAATGGTCAAACACCCTATGTTATCGCGGGAGCTAGTATCGCGAAACATTTGACTCAATTAAATGTCCCTTGGGGAAGCATACCTCTTTCCGATTTGTTGGGTGGACAAGGGCAAGCGCTTATCGGGACAACGTTGGGAATTGCTAATTCTGCAATTAAAACCACTCCTGCGATGCTGGATGCTATTCAAACGGTTGAAAAAGCATTGCTCTCACCAGAAGTAGAAGCAGCGATGCAGGGTGCTGGAAGTCTTCTTCCAGCCAATATGAGTTATTATGGACGTCCAGAGGCTCAGAAAGGCGTTTTTCCTCAAGCAAATATTGCTCTTACCAAAGCTTGGGCTTTGGAGGGGAATGGACAGGAGTGGAAGTTGATTCCTTTGCAAAATGAGGCATGGAGTAATGTCTTGGCAGGGAATGCTACTCCTGAGGATGCGCTAAATAATGCCCAGGAGCAAGCTGGAAAAGTTTTATCGGTTAAGGGGCAGCCATAATATAATAAGAGGAGGTGAGAAAATGAATAAACAAGGATTAGAACTTATTGTTATTACAGGCTTATCAGGAGCTGGTAGAACTCAGGCCATGCAAAGCCTTGAAGACCAGGGGTTTTTCTGTGTTGATAATTTACCCCCCACGTTTCTGGTCAAATTTGCGGAGCTTTGTGCCCAATCCAGAGGTAAAGTTTCAAAAGCAGCGATTGTTTGTGATCTGCGAGGTGGAGAATTCTTTTCCTCTCTCAGTGAAGCTCTAAACAATCTGGAGAAGGAAGGCTTTCGTCTAGAAGTGCTCTTTCTCGATGCATCGGATGAAACCTTGATTCGTCGTTATAAAGAATCAAGACGCAGGCACCCACTTTCTCCTCAAGGTCGAGTATTAGATGGAATTCAGGCTGAACGGCAGCAATTAGAAGAGCTTAGGATTCGGGCAGATAATATTATAGATACTACCAACTTAAGTTCCCAACAACTTCGCAGTCAAGTGGCGGAGCTTTTTTGCAAAGCTCAGGGGCTGGGCCAAATGGCTGTTTCGGTGATATCCTTTGGCTTTAAATATGGAATACCGATGGATGCAGATTTGGTTATGGATGTGCGCTTTCTCCCGAATCCATTTTACGTGGAATCATTACGTCCTCTAACTGGAGAGCATGAATTGGTTCGAGACTATGTCTTTGGAAATCAAATGGCGAAAGAATTTATGGAAAAATACTTGGATTTACTGGAGTACATCCTTCCTAATTATATTAGAGAAGGAAAAACTCACTTGGTTATTGGGATTGGCTGTACGGGTGGACAACATCGCTCCGTTGCTATTGCGGAAAAAGTAGGGAGTTTTTTAATAGAACGTGATTATGCTATCAGTGTTAAACACAGGGATGCTACAAAAAACCAAAAGCGTGGAATAACGCGATGACACCAAAAAAATATGAACTGTTTTATCGATATTTAAAATGGCTTTACCCCGATTTGAAAGTAAAAAGGTGGTTTATCCTCGCCGTTTTGGGGATCTTCCTTTTTGCAACGGGATTTTCAGTCATGAATGATGGGGTGGCTATCGGCTACGCGGAGTTACAATTCCGAGAGGTTATTTACCGATTAACGGGTAGCACGAAGCATATTACTGTGCCGACTGGCGCAATTATTAGCGCTCTGGGGATTTTTGCAATTATCATTGGTTTTAAACACATGCTTTATTCGATTATCTCTTCCGTGCTCCCGGAAAACGAAGTGAGAATCGTGGATAGGATTTATTCACGCCACCATTTACGAAGGGGACCAAAGATCGTGGTGGTTGGCGGTGGGACGGGGCTTTCCGCCCTTTTGCGTGGTCTTAAAGAATACACCTGTAATCTTACGGCTATTGTTACTGTTTCTGATGATGGAGGAAGTTCTGGAAAATTACGTGACGAATTAGGCATACAACCACCCGGAGATGTGCGCAATTGCTTGGTTGCTTTGGCTGAGACAGAGGAAATTATGGATACGCTCTTTTCCTATCGCTTTGATAGTGGAGCCCTCAAGGGGCATAGTTTAGGGAACTTACTTTTGGCAGGATTAACCGATACCTTTGGTGATTTTCAAAAAGGAATAGAACAAGTCAGCAAAGTATTTGCACTCCGTGGCAAGGTGTTTCCCACCACCTTGGACCAAGTTGTTCTGATGGCAGATTTAGAGGACGGAAACCGTGTAATTGGAGAAACTGCGATTCGATCCACAGAGGGTAAAATTAAGAGAGTATATCTGGAGCCTAGTGATTGTACTCCTTTACCAGAAGCTATACAGGCCATTGAAGAAGCAGACCTTATAGTTTTAGGGCCTGGAAGTCTTTATACCAGTGTTTTGCCAAATCTATTAGTCTTTGGGCTTAGAGAGAAAATTCGAGAAGCCAGCGCTCCCTGTGTTTATGTTTGTAATGTTATGACAGAGAAAGGGGAAACGGACGGCTATAAAGTCTCGGATCATCTGCAAGCGATTCTGGATCACTGTGGTGCAGGCTTTGTAGACGCAGTGCTTGCCTCTCGCGGGGAAATAACTGCTCCTCTTTTAAAACGCTACAGCCAGGAAGACGCTGTTCCAGTCGTCGCTGATCCTAAAATGGTTCTGCATTTGGGAGCGAAGTATTTTGAAGCAAATTTAGTCCAAGAGAGGAATGTCGTACGCCACGATTCAGATCGACTGGCCAAGGAACTAATTCGATTGCTTTTTCGTTTAAAACCAATAGGAGAGCGCATTGCTTTAGTAGATGCTTATTTGCTCACTCGGAAGCTCCGTAAAAATCCATAAAGGCCTATTCGAACCACGAATCTCGAACATCGAACCACGATAAGGGGGTTGGAGGGTTGTCCTTTAGTGCTGTTACGAAAGAAGAGCTTGCCCGCTTAGACAGTCAGAAACCTTGTTGTGATTTAGCAGAATTGGCTGCTTTGGTCCGCATGGATGGAACACTGCAAATTAGTGCAAATCAACAATATACTTTGAATGTGATCACGGAGAGTGCACCTGTGGCTCGTAAGATTTATCGCTTAGCCAAAGATGTTTTAAAGCGCCAAGTGGACATTGTAGTACGACGCAAGCTGAGACTCCGTAAAAACAATTCATACCTAGTCAGAATCCATCCCCGCGGATTAGAAGACTTACAGAGCTTAGGTCTAGTTGATAATAAGGGCCAAATTTACCTAGGAATTGCGCCTGGTCTTATTAAAAAGCGTTGTGATCAAAAGGCCTATTTGAGAGGAGCTTTCTTAGCTGGAGGTTCGATCAATAATCCTGAAGGTACCTATCATCTTGAAATTGTTAGTAATGATGAGCAACATGCCAAAGAGTTATGTCAATTGATCAATAAATTTAAACTAGGTGCCAAGGTGAGTATGCGTAAGCATTGGTATGTGGTATATCTCAAAGAGAGTGAACACATTGTAGATTTTATTGGTTTCATTGGAGCTCATCATGCTCTGTTAGAGTTTGAAAATGTTCGAGTTCTTAAAGATGTGCGAAATCAAGTCAATCGTCTGGTTAATTGCGAGACTGCTAATCTTGATAAAATTGTTGATGCGGCTGTACGCCAATTGGAGAACATTCAATTTATCGCCGATACGATCGGGCTGCAGTCTTTGCCACCCACATTACGGGATTTAGCAGAGCTGAGGTTAGCATACTCGGAAGCCAGTTTAAAAGAACTTGGAGAAATGCTGCGACCGAAGGTCGGAAAATCTGGCGTTAATCATCGAATGAGAAAAATTGATGAGTTGGCAGAACGAATTAGAAACCAGAAGAAGGGAACTTAGACAATCGGAAGGATAGTTTAAATTGGAGATATAGGGGGGAATAAGGTGCGGTTAGGTTATGGTCTGAGTCTCGAACAAACTCAAAAACTTATTATGACTCCAGAATTGCGCCAAGCAATTACAATTTTACAGTTGTCCGCACTTGACCTTTCCACGTATGTTGAGGAACAGCTTTTGGAGAATCCTTTACTGGAAAATCTAGAAGAAAGCTTGGACAGTAAGGGTGATGCAGAGCCCCCTGCGGTGGTGGAGGAAAGCCCGGCCAATGACAAATGGGATGTTGACTGGCAGGATTATTTTCATGATCAAGATGAAAATCGGGTTCGCCAGGAACGAGTGGTAATCGAAGATAAACAACGGTTTGATCCCTTTATTACGGCTGCACCGACACTTTTGGAACATCTACTTGAACAACTCCATGTCCAGAAAATTACTTGTTCCTTAGAGATTGCAGAGTATATTGTTGGGAATTTGAATTACAAAGGATATCTTACATTGTCGTTAGACGATATTGTTCGCGAAATGAATGTTTCGCTCGCAGAGGTCGAAAAAGCGTTGTCCATAGTCCAGAGTCTCGATCCTTTGGGTGTAGGGGCTCGGAATTTAGAGGAATGCCTATCGTTGCAATTGCCAATCCTACCAAACTACCCACCTGAATTACCAGAGTTTTTAAAGTATTTGGAAGACTTGGCAGCAGGACGGTTGCAACGAATTGCCCATGCTTTAAAAATATCTCTATGTCGTGTCCAGGAATTAGCCGACTTAGTGCGAAAGCTCGACCCGAAACCAGGTCTGCGCTTTTCTGGTCCAGGGGAAGTGCGTTATATAGTCCCTGATGTGGTTATTGAAGAGATTGAAGGGGAATTCATTATTCTTGTTAACGATATTACTGTTCCTCGCTTAGGGGTTAATAAGGCCTATCGTGACGCCTTGAGCCAGGCTGAGGGAACAGATACTCGAAAATTTGTTGAACAAAAATTAAACGCAGCTGCATGGCTAATTCGTAGCATTGAGCAACGACGCCTAACTCTTTATAAAGTAGCGGATGCAATCGTAAAGTGGCAAACTGAATTCTTTCGCAGTGGAATTCGTCATCTAAAACCGCTCACCTTAAGAGATATCGCAGAGGAAATTGGAGTTCATGAGTCTACAGTCAGTCGAGCAACTGCTCATAAATACGTCCAAACTCCTCGGGGAATTTTCGAATTCAAATTTTTCTTTGCTAATAGTATGGGGCGTGGTAATCAAAATGACTCAGGTGTGACTACTGATGTCATTAAACTAGTTCTGCGTGATATCATCGCCTCAGAAGACCCTAAAAGCCCATATTCTGATCAGAAATTAGCGGATTTACTAAAGGCTAGGGATATGGAGATTTCTAGACGGACGGTTGCGAAGTACCGCGATGAGTTAGGAATTCCAGCGACGTCTGTCAGGAAGAGGTATTAGGAGGGCGAGGAGAAGCGACCGTGCCCTCCTAATGATGAAAAAGTTTGGTAATATCTAATATTACGGAATGTTTAACCTTTATTTAAGGCTGGAGTTATAGAAGAAGCCTGCAAATTTTTCTGTTTAGGACAGATTGATATGCGGCTTTTTCTAATATTGTAATAGAGAGGCTGGCCATTGACAAAGGAGTTGAAATATAAGTTACAGACAAAACCCGAGAAAGGGGGAGAAAATAAGGGATGTCCAAAAACTTCATCTTAGCGTTAGACCAGGGTACCACTAGTTGCCGAGCGATTTTATTCAACCATGAGAGTGAAGTCATTGGGGTTGCACAAAAGGAATTTACTCAGTTTTATCCTAAGCCAGGGTGGGTTGAGCATGATGCTGAGGAAATTTGGAGTACGCAATATGGGGTCATGGCAGAACTGTTGGCCAAGACGGGTGTATCCACAGAGGACATTGCCGGAATTGGGATTACGAATCAACGAGAGACGACCGTAGTATGGGACAAGATCACTGGAAAACCGATTCATCCAGCAATAGTATGGCAATGTCGCCGTACTACAGAGATCGTAGAAGAACTGAAAGCTAAAGGATGCGAGGAGCTAATCCAATCGAAAACAGGGTTGGTTCTAGACGCATATTTTTCAGGAACGAAAGTAAAATGGATACTGGATAAAGTGGAGGGTGCCCGAGAAAAAGCAGAGCGTGGAGACCTTCTATTTGGGACCATAGACACATGGTTGATTTGGAAATTGACGGATGGCAAAGTGCATGTGACAGATTATACTAACGCATCTCGCACTCTATTGTTTAATATCCATGATTTAGAATGGGCTGAGGAAATCATCGCCGAACTTGACATACCCAGAAGCATGTTGCCTGACGTAAAACCCTCAAGTTGGATATATGGGCAAGCGGAAATAAGCTTATTTGGGAAGGATTCTATTCCTATTTCAGGGATAGCAGGGGACCAACAGGCAGCCTTGTTTGGTCAAATGTGCTTTGAACCTGGGATGGCCAAAAACACTTATGGAACTGGTTGTTTTATGTTGATGAACACTGGAGAGCGTGCTGTACCTTCTCAAAGTGGGCTATTAACGACAATTGCCTGGGGGTTGAATGGGAAAGTTGAATATGCTTTGGAGGGCAGTGTTTTTATCGCAGGTGCTTATCAGACGAAAGATGTCCTTGCGGCAATGCAACAGGATGCAAAGATGATGCTCCAGACATTAAGAGTAGACGGAGGCGCCGTGGCTAATAACTTACTAATGCAGTTTCAGGCGGATCTTTTAGGAGTTAATGTAGAACGTCCTGAAGTAATTGAGACTACGGCATTGGGAGCGGCATATCTGGCTGGTTTAGCAGTGGGCTTTTGGAAGAATCAAGCGGAAATCTGCACTAGTTGGAGAATGGATCGTTGCTTTGAGCCTAAAATTCCTGAGGAGCGTCGAAACAAACTTTATCGAGGATGGCTTAAAGCAGTTGAACGAAGCAAAGATTGGGAGGAGTGACCGAGTTCTTCGTTAACAAACACTTATTTTAAGCAGGAAACTGGATTTATATAGAGAATGATACAATATCAACTAATTAAAGTTCATAAGAGTAGGAAGTTTTGGTATACTAATACATATTTATTCGCTGGCACGGATGGATTGGCTCGCGATGCTATAGCATGCAGCGGTAAAGATTTGGATAAGGTAACATAACCACCTGAATTTAGAGTATGGTTATAGGGTCTAACTAAATTATCGGCCCCGAACCCTTGGGTCAAGTGAAAGGGGATTTTAGTATGAATAAAAAGAGTTTAAAAGACGCGGAGGTACGCGGAAAGCGAGTACTTGTTAGAGTAGATTTTAATGTACCATTAAATGAGCAAGGACAAATTACGGATGATACTCGTATACAAGCCTCCTTACCTACCATTTTGTATTTAATAAGAGAAGGAGCACGGGTCATCCTAGCCTCTCATCTGGGACGCCCCAAAGGACAAGTTAATCCAAAATATTCTTTAGCGCCTGTAGCTAAGCATTTAAGCGAGCAATTACGTCAAGATGTCTCCTTTGTCAAAGATTGTGTAGGAGATGTGGCGATGGAAGCTGTAAGCAAGCTACAGGATGGGCAAGTCCTCTTATTAGAAAATGTCCGTTTCTATGCTGAAGAAGAGAAAAATGATCCAGCATTTGCAAGAAAGTTATCCTCCCTGGCAGAGTTGTTTGTCAATGATGCCTTTGGAACTGCACACCGTGCCCATGCTTCAACTGAAGGAGTAACACACTATATTCCGGCTGTTTGTGGGTTATTAATGAAAAAAGAAGTTGAATTTATGGGCAATGCTTTAGAAAAGCCGGAACGCCCTTTTGTAGCTATTATTGGCGGGGCCAAAGTGAGCGACAAAATTGGTGTTATCCAAAATTTGCTGGAAAAAGTTGATGCTTTGATTATCGGTGGAGGGATGGCGAATACTTTCCTTAAGGCACAAGGATTTGATGTAGGAAAATCCCTTCTCGAAGAGGAAAAAGTGGAGTTGGCAAAGCAACTTATTGAAAATGCAAAGGCTAAAGGGGTTGTACTAGAACTACCGATTGATGTGGTCGTGGCACTTGCCTTCCAAGCAGATGCCTCACATCGTACTGTCAAAGTATCTGAAATCCAAGAGAACGAAATGGCCCTAGATATAGGGACAGGCAGTGCAGAGAGATTTGAAGCCCGCATTTCAACGGCTAAAACGGTGATTTGGAATGGTCCAATGGGTGTTTTTGAAATGGAGGCCTTCTCTAAAGGAACCGAGCGAGTCGCTCAAGCGGTTGCTGCTTGCGGCGGGGTTACGATTGTTGGTGGAGGAGATTCTGTGGCAGCTGTGGAGAAAATGAAAGTGGCGGATCGCATGACTCATATTTCTACAGGGGGCGGGGCTTCACTTGAGTTTCTAGAGGGGAAAGTGTTACCGGGTGTTGCGGCGCTAAGTGAGAAGTAAGGCCCGGGGAGCACTTTTCTGCACGCGTCTGCACGTTACGCCGCTGACGAGCTAGACGGTTCGCGAGCGCGTCCGAACCTCAGGGATGGATGCATGTGAACCTGCGGCGCGCTACGGGACGCGAACCGTCGGCGCTCGTCTGGACCGCGGCTTCACTAAAGCATCCGCTTAGCAGAAAAGTGCTCCTTGGGGTAGGCTATGGAGATGGGTGCTTTTGAGGCTTGGTGACGACGGGGGAATGTTCGAACTTAAAGGCTAAAGATCTAGGTTAAAGTTAAAAATTAAGGGATTAAACGGTTAGAGTTTAGAGAGGCTTGAATGTCGCGTCTCGCGCATCGAACATCGCGCCTCGCCTAAGGAGGTATAAATAAGGTGGCTAATCGACGGCCGGTTATCGCCGGCAACTGGAAAATGTTTAAAACTATTAACGAAGCAGAGGACTATGCAGTAAAGTTTTTGGATGAAGTAAAGGACGTTACAGACCTTGAAGTTGTCCTGTGTGCTCCGTTTACAGCCCTTCATGCCCTGAAAAATGAGCTGGAAGAAAGCATTGTCCACTTAGGTGCCCAAAACATGGCCTGGGCAGATCAAGGAGCCTATACAGGTGAGGTTTCTGCTCAGATGTTGCTTGATGTTGCCTGTACATATGTCATACTTGGTCACTCAGAACGGCGTGAGATGTTCAGAGAAACTGATCAGGAAATTGCGAAGAAAGTACAGAAAGCCCTGTCTGTAGGATTAACTCCCATCCTTTGCTGTGGGGAAAATTTGAACCTTCGTGAAGAAAAGAAGGCCGTAGAGTGGGTCCAAGGGCAAGTGTCTCGCGCTCTTTCCGGCTTACCGACAGAAGAGTTGAGTCGAATAATCGTTGCTTACGAACCTATTTGGGCTATTGGAACTGGAAAGACAGCCTCCAGTAAAGATGCTCAAGAAATGTGTGCAGCGATTCGTGTCACTCTGACTGAACTTATGGGACCAACCGCTGGGAAAGTGCCCATTCTATATGGTGGAAGTGTCAAGGCTGACAATATCGCGGAGATAATGTCGGAGCCAGATGTCGATGGGGCTCTAGTCGGCGGGGCAAGTCTTGATCCAATAGGTTTTGCCAAGCTTATCAAAAATGCAGGTCTTCTCGTGGCCCGCGTGGAAGGAATATAATGATGGAGGTTGCCAAACCACTTTTTCTCATGATTCTAGATGGGTGGGGTTGTCGAGACGCTAATGAGGGAAATGCTATTGCCCTAGCGAATATCCCTAACTTTAAACGTTTGGAAAGAGACTATCCCTATACCACCCTTCAGGCATCTGGAGAGGCCGTAGGACTGCCCAGCGGCCAAATGGGAAATTCAGAAGTAGGTCACCTGAATATGGGGGCAGGGCGGGTGGTCTATCAGGAGTTAACACGTATTTTTAAAGGGATTCAGGATGGTACATTATTTGAGAATCCTGTCTTGCTCGAAGCCATGGATTATGCTCGACTTCATAACAAGGGGTTCCATCTAATAGGCTTACTTTCGAATGGAGGAGTTCATTCTCATATCGATCACTTATTTGCGCTTCTAGAGATGACTAAGAAACAGGGGTTAGAGAAAGTGTATATCCACGTTATCCTTGATGGTCGGGATGTTCTACCTCAGAGTGCCAAGGAGTATATTAGCCAACTTGAAGAAAAGATCAAAGAACTAGAAGTAGGAAAAATCGCCTCAGTAAGCGGTCGTTATTATGTAATGGACAGGGATAAACGTTGGGAACGCCTAGAAAAAGGTTATCGTGCTCTAGTTTATGGCGAAGGAAAGCATGCTGCAGGTGCCTTATCAGCAGTGGAGATTTCCTATGATACCCGTGTAACCGATGAATTTGTACTGCCTACAGTAATCGATGATCAAGAAGGGAACCCGGTGGGCCGAGTTCAAGAGGGTGACAGTGTTCTTTTCTTTAACTTCCGTTCGGACCGCGCTCGTGAAATCACACGTGCTTTTGTAGATGATGAGTTTCCAGGATTTGAACGACCCGATCGCCCACATGTCCGCTTTGTATGTATGACCGAGTATGATGAGACGATTCCTGCACCAGTAGCATTTCCACAACAGAACTTGGACAACACGTTGGGAGAAGTGCTTTCGGATCATAGATTAATGCAGCTAAGAATAGCAGAGACCGAAAAATATGCGCATGTAACCTTCTTCTTCAATGGAGGTCTTGAAGAACCTTATCCAAATGAAGATAGAATCCTTATTCCTTCGCCAAAAGTTGCTACTTATAACCTACAGCCTGAGATGAGCGCCACGGAAATTACCCAAACCGTCCTCGAAAAGATTCGGGAATCGACTTATGATGTGATCATTCTGAACTTTGCTAACCCAGATATGGTGGGACATACGGGTATGTTTGAAGCAACAGTCAAGGCAGTAGAGGTGGTTGACCAATGTATAGGACAAATTTATGAAGAGCTTCAGAAAATGAAAGCAACCCTCCTCGTGACCGCCGATCATGGGAACGCCGAAGAAAAAGTGGATCCAAAGACACTTCTTCCTATTACTGCCCACTCCACTAACTGTGTGCCGTTTATTCTTGTGGATGACAGGTTCAAAGGAAAAGCATTACACGACGGTGGTGCATTGTGCGACATAGCTCCCACTATTTTAAAATTACTCCAGATTCCTATTCCTAAAGAAATGACAGGCAAATCATTGCTAGAATTTTAAGTGATTGGAAATGCCTTGGATTTTCTCGAGTTAAGGCTTAAGACCGAAATGGGTGTTACTAACTGACATTTAATCAGTGTGGCAAGAAGTCTTATGTCGAATAGTAAATTTCTTATATAGCTCACCTAAGCTAGGAACTTCTCAGTTGAGATTTCTAATAATAAAAGGGGGACATTGATCAATGAGCTTTATTACAGATGTCTATGCACGCGAGATTCTGGATTCTCGGGGGAATCCAACAGTGGAAGTCGATGTCGTTCTGACAGATGGAATTATAGGACGCGCAGCAGTTCCTTCAGGTGCTTCCACAGGGGCTTTTGAAGCAGTTGAACTCCGGGATGCAGATGATACCCGTTACATGGGTAAAGGGGTATTGAAGGCAGTTGAGAATGTTAATCTGTCTATTGCCCCTGAGGTAGAGGGACTAAATCCATTTGACCAACCAGGTCTAGATCGAGTATTAATTGAACTTGATGGAACTGAAAACAAGGGGAAATTTGGGGCTAACGCAATTCTTGGAGTTTCCTTAGCAGCAGCTAAAGCAGCGGCGGAGTCGCTAGGAATCCCTCTCTATCAATATTTAGGGGGAGTAAATGCTAAAGAACTTCCCGTGCCTTTGATGAATATCTTGAACGGTGGTAAACATGCTGATAACAATGTGGACATTCAAGAATTTATGATTATGCCGGTTGGAGCGTCAAGCTTTGCCGAGGCCCTTCGCATGGGGACAGAAGTGTACCACAGTCTTAAAGCCGTTCTCAAGGAGAAATCCCTTGCCACCGCAATTGGGGATGAAGGCGGTTTTGCGCCTAGTCTAGAGTCCAACGAAGATGCGTTGTTATGCATAGTTGATGCCATTCAGAGAGCAGGGTATCAGCCAGGTGAAGACGTTGCTTTAGCCCTTGATGTGGCAGCAACAGAACTTTATGAGAATGGAATCTATAATTTGGCTGGGGAAGGGCTTAAGAAGACATCGGACGAAATGATTGATTACTATGAGGGGCTAATCGAGCGCTATCCGATTCTTTCCATTGAAGACGGCCTGGATGAAGAGGATTGGGAAGGCTGGCACAACCTGACTAAGCGATTGGGAGACAGGGTCCAGCTTATCGGAGATGATTTGTTTGTAACCAACCCAAAACGCTTGGCTCGTGGGATAAAAGAGAAATGTGGCAACTCGATTCTTATTAAACTCAACCAAATCGGGACCCTGACTGAAACCTTGGATGCCATCGAAATGGCCAAACGCGCAGGATATACGTCAGTAGTTTCACATCGTTCTGGTGAAACAGAAGACGTTACCTTAGCTCATATCGCCGTGGCCGTCAATGCAGGCATGATTAAAACAGGGGCTCCTGCACGGACAGAGCGGGTTGCCAAGTACAACGAACTCCTCCGAATTGAGGAGGAACTCGGAGAAAGCGCCGTGTATCGCGGTCGCAAAGCTTTAGCAAGATAAGCTTGGTAGGATGCCCTTGAAACAGCATATTTTCAGCCAATTACTGATTTATTGAGTTTTGCTTACGCTTGTGCTAGAATAATTCTATTGAGCATTTATCAAGTAATAGAGATATATAATAAAAAGGGTTGTCTTAGGGGGTGTTTTATTTTGCAAATTGCATTAATTATTCTTTTAATCCTCAGTTCAATAGGACTAATTGCAGCAGTATTGCTTCAGTCTGGAAGAAGTGCAGGATTATCAGGAGCCATTACTGGCGCCGGCGAGGCTATCTTTGGTAAAAAGAAAGGTATGGATGAATTATTCGCCAAACTCACGGGGGTTTTAGCGGGAGTCTTTTTGTTAAGTTCCTTGGGGATAGCTATGCTTGGGTAGTAAGAGGATAAAGTTACTTCTTTATATTTTTTCAAAATCAATGAGGGGCACTTCGTATGAGGTGCCCTTCTGTGCTATTCTTTATCAAGCACATTGACTAAGGGGGTGTTTTGGTGGAACCACAAAGACGCTTAGTTGAGCCCTTCTATTTTCCAGGAAACCGTGTTGGCTGCTTGCTAATTCATGGCTTTTCAGGATCTCCTTCAGAAATGCGTTTGATGGGTGAACGCTTAGCTGAATTTGGTTGGTCAGTCCTTGGGGTACAACTTTCAGGACATGGAACAACCCCTGAGCAGATGGCAAAAACGCGCTGGGAGGACTGGGCTAAAGACGCTGAAGCTGGAGTATTTAGGCTGAAGGAGTCTTGTGATACTGTGATCGGGGTTGGGCTGTCGATGGGAGGATTGTTAGCACTTCATCTAGGGACTCTTGGCATAATCGACGGGCTGATTACTATGAATGCTCCGATGGTACTTGCTGACAGGAGAACTCGTTTTGTTCGGCTCATAAGACCATTTACGAGGTATGTTAGAAAAACAAAAACAGCAAAAGTAACAAATTCAAAAACAACCTCGCCAATAATGGACCCGAAAACTGAGCGCTTTGTCTATGATCGGATTCCAGTGGATGCATTAATTTCTTTGAACAGAGGGATTCGCCAAGTACGTAGTAAACTTCATACAATTAAGTGCTCAGTATTATTAATGCAAAGTACTAAAGATTTAACAGTTAACCCTATCAGTGTTGAAATTATTAGAAAGAAAATACTGCAGGTTAACCCAGTCGTTCTCTATTGGGAAAAATCTGGACATATTTTAACACTGGGCCAGGAACGTGAAGAGGTTATACTTAGAGTCCATGAGTTTCTCCAAAGGTTTGTTGGTAAGATCTGAACGGAGACTATTCAAACAAGTGTGACGTATTGTGCAATAATCAAAGGCTAGTGTTTAAGGGAACATAATTTGGAAATAATGGGTTTTATAATACGAGAATACTTTTAATTTAAAAGAGAGCTGGGAAGAATATGATGACACGTGAAGAAGCTTATATGGAATTAACAAAGTATGTTAACAATAAGAACTTACTAAAACATATGATATCAACAGAAGTAGTCCTTATCCGTTTGGCCAAGCATTTTGATCAAGACCCTGATATATGGGGTATGGCTGGCCTTCTTCATGATATCGATTATGAGGACACGAAAGAACAGCCTGAAGAACACTCCCTTAAAGGAGCTAAGATATTAGAGAAAATGGGTTTTTCAGAAGAGCTTGTCTATGCGGTAAAAGTTCACAATGAGTGTCACGATCTTCCACGTAACTCCTTATTAGATAAGGCGCTCTATGCAACTGACCCCATGACGGGTCTCATTGTCGCTGGAGCACTAATTCGACCGGACAAGAAGCTTTCTGGGGTGGATGTTCCCTTTCTTCGCAAGAAGTTCGATCAAAAAGCATTTGCCAAGGGAGCAAATCGACAGCAAATTCTCACCTGTAGTGAAATGGGGCTTTCATTAGAGGAGTTCTTGGGAATTGGTTTAGAAGCAATGCAAGGGATATCAGAGGCATTGGAACTATAACGAAGAACATGGAGATTTTAAGGAATAGTATTTGGTTAAAATAGGCAAATTGTGTTATACTGATATACTGAATGAGAGGAGGATTAGTATGCCTTCTGGAGGAATAAAAGTTGTTTCCGAAAATAGAAAAGCCTTCCACGATTATTATATTGAAGACAGAGTGGAGGCTGGAATCATTCTTACTGGAACAGAAATCAAATCCATTCGAAACGGGCGGGTGAATTTAAAAGACAGTTATGCACGCCTGGACAATGGTGAAGTTTGGGTCCACCAGATGCATATCAGCCCGTATGAACAAGGAAACCGATTCAATCATGATCCACTTAGGCCACGCAAGCTTCTACTTCACCGTGCCGAAATCAATAAACTCATTGGCAAAATTCAGCAACAAGGGCTAACCCTAATTCCGATTAAAATATATTTAAAGAAGGGTATGGCTAAAGTAGAATTGGCAGTTGGTCAAGGAAAGAAAAATTACGACAAACGTCAGGCACTTGCCGAACGAGAAGGCAAACGCGATATTGAGCGAGCGTTACGGGATCGCAATAAAGCTTACTAGAAAAGAATCGAATTTAACTAAAAAAGATAATAAGATAAAAGACATTTAATAAAGGAATATATTCCTAAATAGGAATTTTCCATAAAAAAGTAAATGTTCCATAGATATTTACTTTGCTTTGAGCGTAAATGTGTTATACTATGCGTGTAGAACTTTTACGGGGGCGTTTTAGACTCGCTCGGGGAAGCGGTGGCAAGAGTTGCGCGTCGAGATTCCACCTGGTCTCGTTAAACGGTGGACAAAAATAGTTAACGAAAACAATTACGCTCTAGCTGCCTAAGTGCCGCTAGCATTCTGCCTTCAGAACCTACGATGAAGGGTCAGAGTGTCATTTAAGTAGGACGCTCTAATGTCAATGCTCGGAGACATTAGCTAAGATTATCGAGCTAGCCTGAACTGAATCCTTGCCTTTAGGAGTCAAGACTGGCGAAATTTAAATTAAAGGACACACGCGTAGAAGCTTTTGTGGTCGTTCTTCGATACAGGGGTGCAAGTCCCCTCGCCTCCACCAATTATTACCATATATGAATAATGATGTATGTAGCAATACCCATAAATTTTCCGTTTGGAAAAGATATGCTTCTTTTTGAAAAAGGAAAAGATATGGTTCTTTTACTCTCTGAAAATTAAGTGTGGAAAAAGCAGTGATTAAAATATCACTGCTTTTTTATTTTTATGATGACAATCCTTTGTAACTTAGTATTGCCAGATGGCAATAAATAGATATAAAATGTCATTAGCAAACAATTCCAGTAAAAAACCGAGTTGGTGTATAATTATGTGGAATACTGTTTACTAGAGGCATACATTAGAATAATTATAATTCTGGGTCTAACTAATTAAAGACATCAAACAACAGTTACAGGAATTTAGCTTATGTAGATAATATTAAGGAGTTATTACATGGAGGGACCCCAAATGTATTCAAAATGGCACAAAATTGATTTACATATTCATACTGATAAATCAAAAGAAACAAAAGCCAATGATTATAAAGGAAATTTTTCAGTGGATGTATTGATGGAAAAATTAAAGGCAAATTCGATAGATATGATTTCATTAACTGACCATAATATTGTTAATTGTGATGCTTACCTACAAATTTTTAGTAAAAATATTACTACTTTAGTTGGAGCTGAATTAGATGTTATTATTTCAAGAGATTTTCTTCGAGAGTATATTATCAAGATAAAAGAAAAAAATGGGGCCAAAATAGATAATAAACCATTTCACGCGTTGATTATTTTTAAGTCAAAAAATTATGAAGTGATCTCTAATAAACTAGAGAAAATGTATGAAGCCATAAGTAAAGAATTACTAATAGATGTTGTTGATTTACTAAAGGAACGAGAACTAAGAGTAACTACATTTGACTATATTGTTCGGTTCTTCAGAGATGAAGACTTTTTTATTATCGCACATGGAGATAAAGAGAAAGGGATTGTTAACCCATATAGAAAAGTAGATAAGATAGAAGAAGCACAAAATGAAATCTTAATTGGTGGAATATCTGCACTAGAAATGAAGAGTAATGTAAAATATGAGCACACTATCAGCATATTTAATGAAGGCTTTAAAAAATTAATTAAAGATGATTTCAAAAGCAAAAACCCTACATCTTATGTGGTTTTTTCGGATAACCATGATTGTAATAATTATGAAATCAAAGACTTTCAAACATGGATTAAGGGCAATCCCACATTCGAAACGCTAAGACTGGCTTTTTCAGACCCTGAAAGTAGAATTCATACTTCGCTAAAGCCACCAACAATTATTACACATTATATAGATAGCATTAATATTAAACTTAAAGATTGTATCGAGCAAAAAGTTATGCTCTCACCATATCTAAATGTAATTATTGGTGGGCGTTCTTCTGGTAAAAGCCTGTTGTTCAACACTATTGTTAGCATGAACAATGAATTTCCTTCTGAAGATAAACGAGTTTTTAACCGTGATTATAAAAAGATGATTGACCCTAAAACAACGAAGGCTAAACTAAGTGTTGGAAATTACGAAGGTGAAATTTCAATTCCTGGTGAAGCATATTACCAAGAAAAAATTATTAAGCTTTTCGAGGCAGATGAAGATTTAAGAAAAAAGTTACAATCATTTTTTCCCGAGTTTGATGAAGATGATATTTCAAACAAAGAGAAGGAAATAGATACAATTATAAGTGAATTTATTAGTGCTTATCAAGAGTACTATGATATTTCAAATAGGATTGACAAAGGAGATATTCGTGAATTTACAAATTTGACCCTTAAAAGTTCAGATAAAATATTTTCGGTAGATACTAATAAGTTAGTTCCAAATTACACATTAGAAGATCATGATTTAATTGATAAAGAGCTAAAGAATTTTAAATTAAAATTATCTAAGATAAAAGATTTAGAATTAAAAGGCGAAAAAATTTTTAATGATGACGATATAATTACGATAAATAACTTAAGTGTACTAATTGACACAAAACTATCTTTCATTTATAAATCAAGTAAACATTGCAAGCTCCTGATAGAATTCCTTGATGAAGTTAAAAAGATTACTGATAAATATATTAGAGATGAATTAACACAGGAGAAGCAAACTATTGAAGGCGCAAAATCTAAATTAGCTTCAGATTTAAATGATTATTCACGGTATTTTAAAGCGTGCATGGAATTAAGAAAAAAATGCAATTTAATCGAAACAATAGATATTAAGATTGATGACAAAACAAATGCTCAAAAAAAATATAACTTTGTTTCAAAAATTAACTTTAATATTAACGGAAATAAAATTATAGAAGACTTTTTTAAGGAAAAGATACATAACTATGACATTAACGAAAGTCTTTATCTAAACATAGAACATTTAGCAAGAAATAATTTTGTAGACGTTAGACTAAAGCAACATATTGAAGATGGTAAATACCCTGATGTAATCAAAGAAAAATTATTGGATTTTATCAGGAAATCTAAAAGTAAAAAGACATATGAAATAATTGAAAATACTGAATCGGGACATGAGATTAGCACCGCATCAACGTCACAAGGCAAAAAAGCCTCAATTTTTCTTGATGTCAAGTTAAACAGCTATGTAGGAAACACAGAGGCAAAAGTATTATTTATTGACCAATTAGAAGACAATATTGATAATAAGTATATTAGTGAGGAATTAGTTAATCTGATACGTGATTTAAAGAAGAGTATGCAAATAGTCCTTGTAACACACAATCCAAGTATAGCTATTTACGGAGATGCAGAAAACATTATAATTGCAGAAAATAACGGTCAGTCAATAACTTTTAAGCAAGGTGGACTAGAGGTTGAATCCATAAGAGAAGAGGCCTGCAAAATTTTAGACGGTGGACAAATAGCATTTAAAAATAGAATGGATAAATACAATATAGACAAATTATTGATGGAAGGAGATAAATAAAAACGTGGAAATTATGCTTGAAATAAAAGAAGAGAAAATTATTATAGGTTTTGGGTCAAGTGATATTGAGGATATTATTTATAGCTTAGAGAATGAAATAAACTTGACACAATTGGTCAATGTCATAAGTGAACTAGACAAAGAATTAACACCTAAACCTATTAACTTTGAAGCGTTTACTGGAACCGTACAACAGGCTAACCCGACATTAACCAAGGTCGTAGAGTATATCTATAAGGTTATTGAAACCTATAATCTATGTTTCAGAAAAGTATATGAAACACAAACCCAGGAAAATAAAGAGTCAATTGCATAATACAATTTAAAATGAAGTGTGAAAGTAGTCGGTAATTGGAAACTCAACATATGGGTTAGCCAAAGGGACCCCAATAAAGTGGGTTACTGTTTTATTTCTATTTCTAGTTATGATGACTGTGAAGATATATTAATAGAATCAGCCGATCTGTAAACATATGGAATCAGAATTAATATGGCATATTCTTAATTCTTTTTGCCTTGTAATTGGGTACTCAATTCAGGTTTAGCAATAGCTGGTTCTGTAAAGTAGCCATGAAGTGTGAAAATATAAATTCCTGGTCTAGGTTGGAAATAAAGTTTGGAAATAAGAAAACAACACTTGCCAAGAAGATTATTTTTTAATCAAAAAGGGGTAGTCATCAAACAGTAAAAAAATTCTGAATGCAGTAAGGTCTATGCGTAATTTTTCGTGTCTTCCTCCTATCAACAACTGTTTAGGCAAAATGTTAAAGCTGTGGTTGACTAGTGATGAATGTAACATGATACGATAGTGAATTATTTCCTTTGTAGGTTGGATCGATGACTGGGGGCGAAGATTTGATTGGGGAGAACCATATAAAACGTGGTCAACTTAGAGGGTATATCTTTGAGGTAATAATCAGGGTATTGTTAAAACAAAACGGATGGAGACTAGTTAGCAATGTGGAATATGGAAGGACAAGACTAACCAGCAATTATGAAGTCGAGATAAAAGGACGGGGGAGTTGGCATCAAATTGATACTCCGTGTACTTTTTCTCGAAAAGTACCGTTTATGTACCCACTTAGATTGCTAGCCGAGGTTAAGTATTATAAAGATGAGGTTCAAAAGGATTCGATAAGGGCTTATATAGGGGTAATTAAAGATATTTCTGAGAATTATTTTATAGATGATACACACACAATTAAATCGCAAAGAAGGTACACAGATGTTGGAGTGTTCTTTTCGGCTAAAGGTTTTAATTCAGAGGCTGTAAATCTTGCCTTTGCACATGGAATTAAAACTATATCGTATCGAACTAATCCTCTAATGCGAGCAATTACAGATTTAATATATAAAATCGAACAGGGTCTATCTTGTGAGCCTACAATTGGTAGAGGTAGAAGACTCGCTTTTATGTCCGACCTTGAAAATCTAATGAGTTCCTTTGCTTCAAACTATGAACAGTTTATATCTACGTATGATATAACTCCCGTTGTGGCAAAGCAATTAGATGAAATGTTTGCTCTCCTTCAAGGATTACAGACTTCATTTTTTGGCACAACTGCCTCAGGGGTTTTCTTGCATTTTATAAGTCAAGATACATTCCCCACAGATTTGTTCTCTGACACAGATGAACAGCGGTGCAGGATTTATTTTACTAATGATATGATTCCAGTGCTAAAAGTCTAATAAATAGTAGCCTCATTCTCATCTGACTAGTTATTCAAACAAGTTTTTCTAGCTTATGGATATCAGGTCTTTCGATTTCGGGAATACCCATAGATTATGGCGATATTTTCGTTATGTGAGGAGGTATTTCTTCTATATAAACCGTTATTTCCTCTAAATGGTCGCAAGTATCCCT